>ERZ1503820.18-NODE-18-length-69374-cov-8.930293_pt1 | contig 69374 bp, 72 predicted proteins | sample MGYA00571766_ERZ1503820 | MGnify/ENA primary metagenome ERZ1503820 (study PRJEB39906, sample SAMEA3182086) | gut metagenome | biome: human; feature: gut; material: Stool; isolation source: human stools | place: Canada | collected 2013-01-21 ...
AAGATTCTGGAATACTACAGCTGCACCTATGCCTGCGACAAGTGTGAGAAGGATATACCCGAATAACCGTAGGGCGTCTTTTGTGTCATTGTGCGGTTTCATGGTGATTACCTCCTGCAAAGTATTTATAACTTTGTTAGAGGTTTTTCATTTTTTACATGGGTTTTGGTGACATATTTTTACGTATCAACTGGAACCGGGACAGGAGAAGAAATAAGTTGTAGACCGGCTTATATTGACAGTTTGGGTGGAAAGCGAAGGAAAGAATACAAGAAAAGCGAAAATAAGGGAGATGTATTATGAGCATAATTGCCGATTTGCTCGCGGGATTTGCTAAAGGCTAACAAAGCATAACGGAACTAATTCCTTTGTATATACGCGCTGCATGTAGCACTTTATTTCGCATCAGGATAAAACAGTGGTGGGAACGGTGGGAATTCCCACGTCCCACCATGATACGATGACCTGATTTATATGCGGCGATTTGCGCATGCCACAGCGCGGCGATTTTGCGATTCTGCCAAGTGTGCAAGTTTCGATTGATTTTGCAAACTCTGTGTGTTAAAATAGGTATGTCCGAAGGGGGTGTTTGCTATTTTAACAAACGAGCTTCTTGAATTAGCAAATGCTGTTTGCAAACAAAAAGCCGAGTCGCAAACGATCGAATGCAAGGCGGCTCATGTGGATTGTCCGAAAAGATTGTATGATACGCTGTCCAGCTTCTCCAACCAGGACAGCGGCGGCGTGCTGCTGTTCGGCATAGATGAAACCGCCGGATTTCAGGTAGTCGGTGTTTACGATGCGCAGGATCTACAGAAGAAGGTTACAGAGCAGTGCAATCAGATGGAACCGCCGGTTCGTGCCGTATTCACGTTGGCTGAGACCGATGGCAAATGGATCTGTGCCGCTGAGATCCCAGCTGTGGATCTGGCGGAGCGCCCCTGCTATTATCGCGGTGCTGGGCGTATCAAAGGCTCCTATGTCCGCGTGGGCGATGCAGACCTTCCTATGACGGATTATGAGCTTTACAGTTACGAAGCGTTCCGCCACCATCTGCATGACGATGAACGTCCTGTGGAACGTGCTGATCTTGCTATGTTGGATACGGATAAGCTGGAGCGCTATATTCTCCAGCGCCGAGCAGATCGTCCCGGATTTGCCCAGCTTTCCCGCCAGCAGACGCTGGAGATGCTGAATATCACCCGAAACGGACAGGTGACACTGGCCGCCGTGCTGAATTTCTGCATCTATCCGCAGGGCTATTTCCCACAGCTGGGTATCACCGCGGTGGTCGTACCGGGAACACAGATCGGCGATACCGACGCGGACGCAGCCCGTTTCATTGATAACAAACGGATCGATGGTACGATCGATTCCATGGTGGAAGAGGCCGTCGGTTTCTGCCGTCGGAACATGAAGAACCGCACGATCATCGATCCTGACACCGGCACCCGAAGCGACCGTCCGGAGTATCCGGTGGAGGCCATCCGCGAGGCTGTCCTAAACGCGCTGATCCATCGGGATTACAGCATCTATACGGAAGGCACACCTGTGCAGGTCGATCTTTTCGCTGACCGGCTTGAGATCCACAGTCCCGGCAGTCTCTATGGCCGTATGACGGTGGAGCAGTTGGGGATCGCCCGTCCCGATCTACGCAATCCCGCGCTGGCTGTTATGACGGAGGCGCTGACCGGAGCCGAAAATCGCTACTCCGGCATTCCCACCATCCGCAGAGCCATGACGGAGTACGGCCTGCCGGAACCGAAATTTGAGAACCGGCGCAACGAGTTTGTGGTGACGCTGTTCAACGGCGTTACAACCGTGACCACACCCATTGAAGCCGTGCAGGAGAAAAAAGATCTGCTTACATTCTGCCAGACGCCGCGTACCCGCCGTGAGATCGCCGATTACTTGGGGGTAAAGACGGTATTCTATGCCATGGGGCATTATGTGCAGCCGCTTTTGCAGGCGGGCAAACTGGCTATGACGCTGCCGGAAACCCCGAAGAGCAGCAAGCAGAAATTCTATACGGTCTGATTGCTATTGCCGTGAAGCAGCACAGAAGAATATCTAATAACCGGAAAAAATTAAAGCCGGTTTTGTACGACAAAAATACGACAGAACCTGAGAATTAACTGTATATGAAGTGAACCTGTCGTACAGAAAAAGCCCGCAAACCCTGATGTTTACAGGGCTTGCGGGCATCCTGACCGCTTCACACGCAGGAGGTCACTGGTTCGAGTCCAGCAGTCTCCACCAAGAAAAACCTCGTAACCATGCGGGTTACGAGGTTTTTTCATTTTCTGACTTTTTGGCATTTGTTAGTAACGTGTTAGTAACCGCGTTTATCAGTGTTTCCGGGTCAAGGTGTGTGTAGACGTTGGCGGTGGTGGAATAATTGGCATGACCGAGGACTTTTTGAAGAATTTCAGGGGCAAGACCTTCCTTGACTGCGCGGGTGGCGTAAGTGTGCCGCGTGGCGTGGGGGGTCTTTTTTGCTATCTTGAGCTTTTCCAGCAAAGGGTAGTAGTTGCGGCGGCGGAAGTTGGCGGGCACTTTCTGCCCCTCGTAGCCGGATAGGAGCAGATCGCCCTCGGCCTTCTGGGCGAAGTATTCAAAGTACGGCTTTCCCTCCGGCCTGATGGAAATAATGCGATTCCGGCCGGCTTCTGTTTTCTCGCCGCCCACCACATAATCCTTGTGGTAGTCCTTCAACGGCAAGCTGAACAACTCGCCGATGCGCATGCCGGTGGCAAGGAGCATGAGGACGATCTTGGCGGCGTCGCTGCCATCCTGCTCCAGCTTTTTGATCTCGGCGGCGGTGAAAATCTCTTTCTCCTTTTTGACGTTTTCCGGCAGCTTGACAAACCGGGCAAAGTTGGTGGTGCAGATCTCCTCGCGCACGGCCCATGTGGACATTTGGGTAATAAGCTGCTTGTATTTATTCACCGTGGAATGGCTCTTATCCATGTACTTATCAAGGACGGCCTGAAAGTCTGCGGTGCGGAGGCTGCGGAACTTCCGGTCGTGCAGCGGCTCGAATACATCATAGGCGCGGTCGTAGGATTCAACGCCCTTCTCGCCGATCTCGCGGTAGTGTTCCACCCTCCATTCCTCAAAGACTTCCTTGAAGGTCATATTATATCGTTCGGTAAGGCTTTTGCCGGAGAGCTTTTCCAGTGCGGCCAGCGCGTCGGTTTTCTTTTCATAGTAGCCAATGATAACACGGTTCTTGGAGGCTGCCCACGGCTTTTTGCGGCGGCCTGAGAGCTTATAGACACTTCCGGCACCGTTGGGGCGCTTCAACGCCTTGCGGGGCGCTGCGGTCTGCTTTTTCCCGCACCACGGGCAAAAGGCGGACGAATCCGGTATTTCCTGTTTGCAAGTTTTGCAAAGCATTTGACATTCCTTTCCGGGTATGCTACCATAAAAGGGTAGACTACTCCCTGTGGTAAGGCGGATATGTTCTACACGACTGCTCCGGTGTGCGAGACCGGGGCAGTCTTTTTTTGTTTGTGGTCAAGGTAAATAGTCCTGATTTCAATCCACACGCCCGCGAGAGGCGTGACATAGCATCAGAGAGAAAGCGGCGCTTAGTCAAGATAGATAATCCTGAAAGAGGAAATTTGCATCGACCTTCAGGGCACCGAACAGGGCGCATAGCACCTGCGGTTTCGGAAAACTGATGCCGTTTTCATAGTTGGTGATGGCGCTGGGGGTTACACCCACCAATGTGGCCAACTCCTTGCAGGACATGCCACGCTTTTTTCGGGCTTGTTTGATGCGGATACCGATACTCATAGTCGTTACTCCTCTATATCGTATTCATAAAGGGCGTCAGCATATCCTTCTTGATAACCGTCATATGAACCTTCGTCATAACCAGATTCTTTGCCAGCCTCAAAGCCTTGCTCATACCCGTCCATATTCCCCTCGGCCCAGCCCTCTTGATAGCCTTCTTCCCAAGCGTTGTACCGAATCGTGTCGATATCTTCACGGGTATAGCAGCCGGACATAGAAATCAGGATAACGAGAATGAAGCAGATTAGTATGGCTTTCCTCATAATTCGTCCCTCTATCGTATCACGCTGGTGAAGGCGACGGCTTTACCCAGAATGCGGATGTTGTTCATCTCCTCACCCCGGTACACCATGGGCTTGTACTGGGGGTTTTCTGCTTCCAGAGAAATGCAGTCGTCATAGATGTATACGCGCTTGAGGGTGGCTTCATCACCGATCAGGACGGCGGCGATCTCGCCATGCTCCACGGATTCCTGCTGACGGATGTACACAATGTCACCGTCAAAGATACGGGCGTTAATCATACTGTCGCCCTTGCAGCGGAGGGCAAAATCGGCACGAACGTGGTCGGGAGCCTCTACAGTCCCGTCCAGATTCTCCTCGGCCAGAATGGGCGTACCGCAGGCAATGGAGCCAACCAGCGGCACCTTTCGCATGGCAGGCATGGGAATGATGTTGGAGGGCATATGAGCTTCGTGTTCTTCATTCCAACCCATGATAATAGAGGGAGACATCTTGAGAACGCTCGCAAGAGATGCGATGCGGCTTCTCTTCATGTTGGCAATATCGCCAGATTCCCATCTTGACACGGTGGCCTCGCTAACACCAACGGCATTTGCCACGTCAAGCTGCGTCAATCCGAGTTCGGTACGCCGATTTTTTAGAATATCTTTAATTTCCACAGCGACACCTCCTGTTTTTCATATATTACCACCAGCAAAGCGCATTTGCAATACGTAAACGCAAAAAAGAAGAAAAAACTTGCGTTTACGTATTGACTTGCGGAAAGACAGGTACTATACTAGCTTGCGTAAACGCAAGTTAAAGCCAACAGGGATGGGAGGTGAAGATTGTGTTTAATCGAAATGCGTTCCGCGCAAAGGTGGTAGGAGCCGGTATGACACTTTCCGGCCTAGCCTCTGAAATCGGTATCAGTGACGCAAGTCTTAATAGAAAGATGAGCGGGAAAAGCGATTTTACGAGACTGGAAATCCAGCATATCCGGATGGTTCTTCGGATGACACCTGACGAAGCGGACGCCATTTTTTTGCACCAGAACTTACGTAAACGTAAGAGCGGCGTAAAAAAACAGCCCGCGGACGGCGGGCAGGGAGGTGAGAGGAATGGGGATTGTAGGGCCGATGGGCGCATACGGGGCTGCGAATGACACAGACCTGACGCAGCACCTTGTTGCAGAACTGCGCAAGGCGATGGAAGCCAAGAGCGCAGCGCAGCGGGACGCGAACGGAAACAAATATGTGCCGGTGGACTATTTCGTGGTGTGGCAGACCGTGGAGCTGCTTGAACGCCGTCTACTGCCGACCGACCAGCAGCCCGACAAGGGTATCACGGAGATCACTTGATACCTCCGCTGTATCGCAAATGAGGTGCAAGGCGGCATCCAGCGGCATTTCATCAGTAAGCTGCGGAAGCTGTAATGCGGCTTGCCATAGTTCCGGGTGATCTCGGAACAGGGGAAACAACTCATTGGCGATGGCGCGGTTCATGCGGCGGTCATAACAGTCGCCGCGCAAATGGGACAGGTTCTGCGCGACGAATTGGCGCAGGGGCTGCCCGTCAAGTTCCAGCCGGTCTTGCCGGGAGTTGGCGATGTAGTCAGGAAAAGAGGCGTATATGCCGCGACATGGCCACAGAGGGGCATCCTCCCGGTGTTCATAGACCCATGACAAAGCACACCATGACATGACCTCGCACAGCGTTTCCGACAGCCAACGATAGGCACTGCACACGGGCTTATGGATTACGAAGTGGCACAGCTCATGGGCGAACTGGTAGATATGCTGCTGGGGGTAATTCCCCTCGGTGGACAGGAAAATCAACTGGGCACCGGAAAAGCATTGCGGTGTTTCCGAAGAATTCAGAACAGTCAGGCGCGGGTATTGGCGGAGAATGTCTTTTCCAAAGATGTTTTCAAAGGCAAGGCAAACACCGCCCAGCGTGGCGGACATTGCGAAAGCACAATCGGGCGAAAATCCACCGGATTCTAATGATGCAGCAACAGCCCAGTTCTCATTTGGCGCATAGAAAATTGGATAAAAAATCACAAGAACACCGCCTTTCCTCTCAATTCTACCATGAAAGGACAGACGGCACAAGAAAAACCACCTCACCACAGAAAGGAGACAGACATATGGCGACGAAAATTGAGATCACGGAAGATATCCGCCGCCAGTACGGAAACGCTATCTCGCAGAATCAGGCCAAGGCGTACCTCGGCATGGGGAACACGCAGGCCGCGGCGTTTCTGGCGGACGTGCCGTTCATGCGCAGCGGCAGGAAGAAGCGGTATCTGGCCATTGATTTGGCGCGGAAGATCGCATATCAGCAGCAGACAGTCAGTTAAGGAGGGCGACATGGACGGTATGACATTGTTTTTCGTATTGGTCGGGGCGCTGACCGTGGCCGTGCAGTTCATGCACCTGATCGACCGGCTGGAAGGACGGCGGTGATGAACGGCAAGAGAAACGCCTATCAGAAGGCGTATTACGCGGCCAACAAGCCGTATTTTGCCGCGTACCGCAGGAAAAATTCCGTGCTGATCGCCAAGTATGCCAGCGGATATTACCGGGAGAATCAGCGCCGGTATGCGGAGGAACAGCGGTTTTTGCAAGAGGCCCGCATGCGTCTGGGCTGGTCACAGGAGGCGGTGGCCCACAGTGTCGGCGTGAGTCAGGCGACGATCACACGGCTGGAGACCGGGGCGCAGCCGCTGGAGACCTTCCGCAAGCGGGACAAGCTGCTGGCGGTGCTGGGGGTGGCGGGATGAGCGTGATGCTGGAACATCAGGTGACACCGCAAAGCCCCTGTACGCCGGACTGCCCGGACAGAAGCGGCGACTGCATGCTGCACTGCTCCCACGGGTACGCCGAGTATCGGGCGGCGCGGGACAAGGTGTATGCCGCACGGGCCGCAGCTGCCGAGGCTTCGCGGGACGCCAGCGCCGGAAAGCGGAAAGCCTCCGCGAAGAAGGCCCGCATGAAACACAGACACAAGAGATGATTTTGCGGGTAACGCCCGCTGAAAAGGAGGAATTATTTTGCAGATCGAAAACCGAGAAGAGGCCCAGCGGTCTATCTTGCAGATGTGCCGGGGCGCCTTTCAGGAGCGCGTGGACTACGAAATGCCGCACCTGATGGAAAACATCTTCGACCCCAACACAGCTGCCAAGGCAAAGCGCAAGGTGACCATCACGCTGGAGCTTTGCCCCGACGACACCCGCCAGAACATCGTGGTCAACTGCTTGGTCAAGACGACGCTGGCCCCGTCCAACCCCGCTACCACGATGCTGTACGCCGTGGACGAGCATACGGTGGTGGAGATGGTGCCGCAGATTCCCGGCCAGATTGCCGTTGACGGCAGCGAACAGGAAGCACCGGCCCGCTTGAAGCTGGTCAATTTTGAATAAAAAGGAGAAAGAATCATGTTGAAGGAAGCCATTGAAAAGATCGAGGAACTGGCAAAGCCGATCATTCTGGACAAGGATGGTTGCACCTACGCCGTGAACAAAGACGGCGAAGCGCAGGAGATTATCCCGGAGGCGGTCTATCAGGTCTGTCTGGAACTGAACAGTCTGGACGCGCTGGTGCAGATGGTCAGGACGGAGGGCGTCAGCGTTGATCGCTGTGCGGACAAACTGTATCTGTCCGTGAAGGATCACATGACCGTGGCCTGCTTCGGCCATCCGCAGAAGGATTTGCGGGAGGAGCGTATTAACTACTATGAGGCACAGGCGAAGGACGTTCCCGGCTGGGACGGCGAGGTGAAGATGGCCTTTGACAAGGCGGCTGTGGCCTTGCAGACCCGTTTTCAGGATGGCGGCGACCGCGATTACACGCTGACGCTGCTGAGCCAGATCACTTGCGGCGCGAAGGTCACTTACAACGACATTGGCGTGGCGACGACGGTGGTCACACAGAAGGGCGTTTCGCTCCAGCAGAACAGCACCATCCGCCCGCTGGTGAAGCTGCGGCCTTACCGCACCTTCCAGGAGGTGGAGCAGCCGGAGGGCCTGTTCCTGATCCGCATTGACGAGAGGGGCATTACCTTCACGGAGGCGGACGGCGGCATGTGGAAGCTGGCGGCCCGCAAGACCATCAAGGCATATCTGGAGGAAGCGCTGAAGGACATGATCGACGACGGCCGTGTGGTCGTGATGATGTAAGTAAAAAAAGCCCCGGCGGAGAAAGGCACTCCGTCGGGGCGGGACTGGCACAAGCCAATCTGATACATCCCCATGATAGGGGAGAAAGTGAGTTTTGTCAATGAAAACAACAAAAATCGTGATCAAGAACATGTTCGGTATCCGGGATATGTCGCTGGATGGCGGCTCTGTGGAGATTTCCGGCCCCAAGGGCAGCGGAAAAACCTCGGTGCTGGATTCCATCCGGTATGCCCTGACCAACCGCTCTGACCGGGATTACGTCGTACACAGAGGCGCAGACGAGGGTGAGATCATTATTGAGACGGACACCGGCCTTTCCGTTGACCGCAAGGCCATGAGTGCCAAGTCCGCCGGAACGGTGAAGGTGCGGGACGGCTCCATGCTTCAGACACGGCCTGCGGAGTTCCTGTCGAAGATCTTCACGCCGCTCCAGCTGAACCCGGTGGAGTTTACCCAGCTTTCCCGGCAGGAGAAAAACCGTGTGATCCTCTCGCTGATCGAATTTCCGTGGGACACCAACTGGATCATGGAGCAGTTCGGTGAGATCCCGCAGGGCGTGGACTACTCGAAGCACATCCTTGAGGTGCTGGCGGATATTCAGGCGGAGAACGGCATTTACTACCAGTCCCGCCAGAACCTGAACCGGGATATCCGCAACAAACAGGCGTTCATCGCCGACATTGCCAGAGATATTCCGTCCGGCTATGACTTTGACCGCTGGGACAGATACCCCGTCGGCGAAAAGTACCGTGAGCTGGAGCGCCTGAAGGATCGGAACAGCCGCATTGAGCGGGCCAAGACCTTCCGGGACAGCTATGACGCGAAAATGCGCGGAATCGCCGGTGAACGGGACGTGGCGCTGGCTGCCATTGACAGGGATCTGGCCCGTGAGCGCTCTGAGCTGATCGGACAGATCGAGCGGCTGCGTGCGGAGATCAGCGCGGCACAGGAGGAATTGGGCGGTCTGGAGCGCCGCCGTGAGGATCGTGCCGCCGTTGTTCACGCCCAATATGAGACCGCCGTTGCCAAGCTGGAAAAGGATATGGGGACAGCCAGCGAGTATGCGGAGGCGGCCCCGGAAGATACTTCCGCCTTGCAGCAGGAGCTGGATACGGCGGAGAGCATGCGGAAGCACCTCAATGAGTACCAGCGCATGAGAGCCATGCAGCATGAGGTGGACGCGCTTACGGAGCAGTCGCAGGAGCTGACACGCAAAATCGAACTGGCGCGGGAGCTGCCTGCCAAGATCCTTGAAACGGCAACGATCCCCGTTGAGGGGCTGACGGTAGAGAACGGTGTGCCGCTGATCCACGGCCTGCCCATTTCCAACCTGTCCGACGGTGAGCTGCTGGAGCTGTGCGTGGATATCACGGTCAGCAAGCCGGGTCAGCTTCAGATCATCCTGATCGACGGCGCGGAACGGCTGGACAAGGAGAGCCGCGACAAGCTGTATGCCAAGTGCAAGGCCAAGGGCTTGCAGCTGATCGCCACCCGTGTGACGGATTCCGATGTATTGGAGGTAACTGAATTATGATGACAAAAGATAATCTGCGTAAGCTGACCGGCGACGAACGTCTGGGGCAGATGCGTGATTCTGAATATCTCGGCGCTGAGGATATCGACGATGATGTGGAGCCGGTGCTGACCATTGACGCCCTGTGGAACGGTATGGTGACGCTCCAGCGCGGCAAGGAAAACAAGGAAGTGCTTTCTTTCAAGGAAGAACGTGTTCCTGGCATTATGCAGGTAAGGCCGCTCATTATCAACTCCACCAACCGCAAAACGCTGCGTAAGCTGTTTGGCGACGCAAAGGCGGATACGCTGGTGGGCAAGCAGATCCAGCTTTACATTGACCACAAGGTGCGTGATCCGCAGGATGGCGGGTTTACGGACGGCATCCGTATCCGGCCCTTTAAGCCGAGGGTCAAGAAAGAGCAGACAGTGCCGCCCTGCGGGGATTGCGGCGGCGCTATTGAAGCGGCAATGGGCAAAGATCCCCGCTGGCTGGCGGCCTACACTGCCAAGCATTACGGCGTATCCCTGTGCGCCGCCTGCGCCCAGAAGCGCAAGGAAGCCGCCGCTGCAGAGCAGCCGGAGGCGGAGAGTGCGCCGGAGAATGCCGGTGAGACCGAGGAGGTGCTGTGATGGGTTTGCCTAGTGCTGTACAACAACGCCTATCAGACGTTCTGGAACTGGTACAACCGGACGCATGTGCCGCTGCCTGCGGAAGCGGCCTTCCGGTTTTGAGGGGAGGGGCGCAGTATGCCGTATTTTCCCACCGTGGAGGAGACCAAGACCGCGCAGCAGGTGACGGACGTGTTCCGAGGCTATCACCACGACCTGCGGATCGGGGACGGGGAATTCTACGAGATGCAGAATCTGACCTCCGACTACTACCCAATGCTGGCCGGCCGGAAGCGGCGGGGCGTTCTGGACGCTACGCTGACCGCACCGGGCGGTATGCTGGCCAAGGAGGCACTGGCCAATGTGGACAACGGAAAGCTCTACTACAACGGCTATGAGATCGTGGGCCTCCAGCTGACGGCGGGCGAAAAGCAGCTGGTGAGCATGGGCGCGTATCTGCTGATCTGGCCGGACAAGAAGTATCTGAACACGAAGGATATCACGGACTTCGGCAGCATGGAGGCAAGCTTTGAAAGCAGCGGCACGGTGACGTATCTTCTGTGTAATGCCGACGGCAGCGCACTGGGCAAGGTGTCCAGCACCAAGCCGGAGGAGCCGCAGGGCGGCGACTACTGGATCGACACCAGCCAGACACCTCACAGCCTGATGGTATGGAGCGACAGCAGCGAGATGTGGACGGGTGTGCCCACGGTGTATACCAAGATCCAGGCGCTGGGTATCGGGGCGAATTTCGCGCAGTATGACGGCGTGAAGATCAGCGGCGTGGCCTATGACGGCGACAGCGCCGTGGTAAAGGAGCAGTTTGACGGCCTGAACGCCACGAAGGTCATCTATGCCAGAGACGATGATTACATCGTGGTGGTGGGGCTGATCGATCTGACCTATGAACAGACGGTTGGCACGGTGACGGTGGAGCGCAGCGTGCCGGAGATGGACTATGTATGCGAGGCGCAGAACCGGGTGTGGGGCTGCAAGTACGGCATGGTGGATGGCAAGGCCGTGAACGAGCTGTACTGCTGCGCGCTGGGCGATTTCAAGAACTGGAACCGCTTTCTGGGTATCTCCACCGACGCATGGGCTGCTTCGGTGGGTTCGGACGGCGCATGGACGGGGGCGGCCAACTATCTGGGCTACCCCACGTTTTTCAAGGAGAACGTGATCCACCGGATCGCCATCAGTTCTGTGGGCACCCATCAGGTGACGGAGACGGTGGGGCGCGGCGTACAGAGCGGCAGCAGCAAGAGCCTGTGCGTGGTAAACGAGGTGCTGTATTACAAGGCCCGCGAGGGTGTATGCGCCTATGACGGCAGCTTTCCATCCGCTGTGGGGGAGGCGCTGGGAGATGTGCGCTATCACAATGCCGTAGGCGGCGGCTGCGGCGGCAAATACTACCTGTCCATGCAGGACGGGGCCAACGCATGGCACCTGTTCTGCTACGACACGGCAAGGGGACTGTGGCACCGGGAGGACGATCTGCACGCGCTGTGCTTCACCCAGATGGACGGAGAGCTGTACGCCATCGACGCGGAGACAAAGCAGCTGCTGGCGATGCACGGCAGTCAGGGAACGCCGGAGGCGGCGGTGAAGTGGGCGGCGGAGACGGGGTTGATCGGCTATAGTCATGCGTGTGTGACCCATGACACAGCGGACGTTCTCCGGCGGGCGGAAGCGCATCAGGTGAGCAGGCCACGGGCGTTTATACACCACCAGATGACCGTCGGAATTATAGGAAATGCCGGTGGCGTCCGTACCACGGTCTTCACTGGCAGTGGCCAGCGCGGAGACAAGACGGCGCTTCTGAGCGGCAGTCAGGCCGCCCTTGTAAGCATAGATTCCAAATAAACAGCACATTTCAGATTTCTCCTTCCGCCGCAATCGGCTCATTGACGTAAAGGTCCCGTTCCTTCAGATATTGAATCAACTCTGACTCCTTGATGCCGCTGACGAAACTACTCCAAGAGAGATCCCGCAGTTCATCATCCGACAAATAGAGAGCCACATCGCAGATGTGATCCACCATCTGCAATGTGGCAAGGAGTGTATTTAACTTCAATGTACCCCGGAACATGCGGAACTCAATGGTATCGCGGTTGGTCAGATTGACGCAGGTGTACCGGCTTCCAGAGCCCTTTTTGACATGCTCCAGCATCTCGTGGGGCTGGTCACGGTAGCCGTACCGAGCCGCCCACTGATCCATCTGGCGCTGTGTCCGGCGGGCGAACCGCAGCAGCTCCCGCCAGTGACACTCCACGAAGAACAGTACCCGGGCGATGGCGCTGTCTTGCGCATCATAGCTATCTCCGAAGGCTTTGCGGAACACGTGAACATGCAGGCCGCAGGTGCCTGCCTGATGTGAGAGATACCCCATACTGACGGCCTCGTGCAGTACCTCATCCCACGGCATTTCATGGAGCTGATACTCCAGCGACAAGGGGTGTGTGACGATCTCAAAGCCGTCGTCCAGACTGCCGTCGTGCTTGCAGTAAGCAAGGGAGTGCTTCCGATTAGCAATGTTCAGCAGGGTCGAGGCATTCTCACTGTCCTCGCCCGCGCCATCAATCTCCAACTCCACACCAAAGAAGCGGGGCCCGGTGCCATAGAAGATGGGACGGGGCTTGAAATAGTAATCATGGATAGCGCTGTTTTCAATGTCGGAGCAGCAGTCACTGCAATAGGGATCGTCATTGTCGTAAGGATACCAGCAGCTATCAAGGGAAATAAGGCTGCCGCAGCGGGTGCAGCGGGTGTAATTGCGGTCGCAGCAGTCGGGACAGATCGGGTCTCCGTGGTCGTTGGTCAGGCATTCACGCTGCCAGAACCGGGTGCCGCAGTCGACGCAGACCTCGGTCATTTCCTCCAGACAGTCCGGGCAAAGCAGGCGGTCATGGAACTCGATCAGGTTGTTGGCGGTACAGCCGCAGCGGGAGCATGTGCGAATAGGTGTGGTCATAGCGAAATTCCTCCAAGATATAGAAATAGGCCCCCGGGAATTACCCGGAGGCCTTCATCAATATAGTATATATTCGGAGGATAGGGGAGAATCGGAAGCACAGTTGTTGTGCTCAGATAGAGCCTTCAGACCGCAATGCCGTTCTTGTGTGCTGCGCTGAGAAAATCGTTTCCTGAATCATCTGTTCACAGCGCTTACGGCTGGAGGGGAACAAACTCGACCTTGAGTGCCATGCCCATACCGGCAGCCAGACGCTTGAGAGTACGCAGCGACGGGTTGCCCGTACCGCTTTCCAAGCGGCTGATGTCCGCTTGAGTAATGCCTGTGGCCTCTGCCAGTTGCTTCTGCGTCATTTCCCGTTCCTCGCGTCCCTCCGCGATGGCCCGCATGATCTGGCGCTCCGGCTCCTGCGCGTTCCATTCCACGAGGAATGCGGGATCATTCATCCGCTCGTTCAGCGTGTCACGAAAATTCTTTCCCATAGCGTCATGCCTCCTTGCTTTCATAATCCGCACGATACCGCTTTGCCCGCTCTATCTCGCGGGGCGGCGTTTTCGCGGTTTTCTTGATAAATCCATTGGTCAGAATGACTCGTTTGCCTACCACAAAGAAATACAGCACCCGGCTGATGTCGGAGCCCTGTTTTGCCCTGACTTCAAAGATACCATCACCCAACGGCTTGGAAAACGGTTCCCGCAGCGCGGGGCCTTTTAGCTCCAACAATTCAAGGGCGGCGAAAATCTTTGCCTGCATTTTATTGTCCTGTGACAAAATAAATTCCTCGGCAGGCCGTGAGCCATCCGCTTTTTCGTAGTATTCCACTACGTAATCCATATAACCACCGCACTTTCTCTAGGTACAGTATATGTGATAAAACACATATTGTCAACACCCTCACGGTGAATTTTATTAAGGAAGCGCCGGAAAGCCCCCTTGCAATTCCCGTTTCGATGTGATACACTACATTACGACAACTAAAGACACGGACGGTGCGCCGGGGTGCGAAAGCAACACCCGGCGGCGGAATGGGGTGAGAGGCCCCGCGAGAAGGTCACTGTGATGCCATGGGCGGCGCGGAAACGCGGCGCGCGGGGCTAAGTCAGATACGCTGTGCGCCGTGCCGGTTGGTTTTGCCATTCCCGAAGCCGAAATGAGAGGTGCAGCGCACGGTCATTTGGGCCGTGCGTTTTTTGTTTGCGGCGCGTTTGCCGGGGCGGAAACAAATTCAACCTGCGGTTTCATTCCCGTGACGGACGGACAGACGGCGTTGATTACCAATGCTACACATCGGTAAAACGGGGGAGCGTCGCCAAACGCTTGAACAAAGGCATCTCCATTGAGCATTCGTGTGAATCACCCTATATTCAGGGCTGGAAGCTGGAAATGATGGCGGAACAAGTCTTTGACCGGTACATCGAAAACGCAGACAAAGTAATGGACTTGTCCTATGCGATGCTCGAAAAGCACATTGCGGATCAGGAGGAATTGCCGGACAATACAGATGTTATCCGGCGCAAGCAAGGCGAAATCGAGAAGCTGATGAATAAGCGGACAAACCTGATCGAGATGAGAGCCGAGGGTGACATTGATAAGGAAATGTTTCGCTCAAAGAAGCAGGAGATCGAGGATCGTGTTGCAAAGCTCACGGAAGAAATCAAAGGCTTGCAGCCTGAGAAGGAGCAGACAAGCAACGAGGACTATTCCGTCAAGCTCTTGGAACTGCGAGAGCGTTTGAAGGAGTACACTGGATTTGATTACTCTGTTATCCCAGAAAGCATTGTGGAGGCATTCATTGAGCGCATTTGGGTGTCAAAGGATGAGTTCCGTTGGTATCTGAGAACCGGAAACAATGCAGATGGCGAATTTGACCCTGATGACCACATCAAAATCGGTGCCTTTACGCTGACGATCGACGATGCAAAGAAGTATATCTACAGCTTTTCGACCCGCAGGAGAGTCCACAAGTGGGCGGACTTGAATGTGAGCGTGTGGATATGAAATGATTGGCGCTATGTACCGATGGCAGCACAGGCTGCCATCAAGGACGCGCAGTAATAAGAAATCCGCTTTCGTAAGGGCACGAATCGCATAACAAGAAAGCTCCCGGTTTGATGACCGGGAGCTTCTTTGCTGTATGTCCAAACAAAAAAAGTTTTAACTTTTTCCCCACTTGGGCAAAAAGTATGATATACTTGGTTTATTCTTGTGACGGAGGCATGCCATGAGCCGATATGACGCTGTTGTGAAGATGTGGCAGGACTGGAATATCCGGTCGGCTGACGACCTTTCTCTGCGGCTGGACAATTTCCGTATTCTGTTTGCCTATAACTCCGGCAAAATTGAGAACGCCGAGATCAATTACCACGACACCCGCGAAATTTTCGAAAACGGTAAGGTCGTGGGCTATACCGGTAGCACCCGCACCCTGTTTGAGCAGCAGAATCAAAAGGTGTGCTACGACCTTTTACAAGACAAGATCGTTGCAAAAGAGCCGCTGTCCGTCGAGTTGATCTGCACCATACACCGTGCATTGACGGAGGGAACCTATGATGAACGCCGTTATATCGTGAATGGTGAGCGCCCCGGCGAATTCAAGAAGCACGACTATGTGACCGGCAAAAATGAGGTCGGTTCGCAGCCCGATGAGGTAGAGAACGACCTCGCGGAGCTGATTGAAGAAGTCAACACCATCGGAGCGAAAGCGCCCCTGAAGGCAGGGGCGTACCTCCACGCTCGGTTTGAGAATATCCATCCCTTTGCGGACGGGAACGGGCGTGTGGGGCGGACGCTGCTGAACTACTGGTTGATGATCAACGACTATCCCCCCACCATCGTCTATGAGGAGGATCGCCGCGCCTATTATGACGCGCTGCAATCCTACGATGAGCAGGAGGACTTGATCCCACTGGTGCAGTTCCTGGAAGCGCAGACGGTAAAGACGTGGTCGCGCAGCACGGACGGCAAGAAGCCTACATCCCATAAAAAACTGAACTCATTTCTGCTGTGATGCGGCGGATCTAAGTCAATATAAAAAGCTCCCGGTTTGATGATGACCGGGAGCTTTTCTGCTAGGCGATATTTTTCTTTCGTCGGCACTGGGTGCAATGCCCACAGGGTATTTTCATCTGTTCGCCGTAGTACTTGGCAATGGAACCCCACAGGCAGTCAGGGGATTGTATCGCCTTGACCAGTGCGGTTACACAAGCAGTTCTTGCTCCTTTCTTTGGTGTATATCGAAACACGGCATCATCAACCAAGCGTTTCTCCGCCTCCTCCTTCGAGTCCGGCTTCCGTGCGGTACGGGAACTGCCGCAGGACGGAGGTACCATCCGGATGGCGGAAAAGGCTTCTGGACGGGACGACCCCGCTGTCCTCTGCCGGTGACGGGCAGTAAACACCTGCATACAGAAGGCCCCCGGCCAATGGCCGGGGGCCTGTGCGTTATATTATACAGTGTCAGGGCAGCACGGGAAGGACGCTGCCGCCGCTGGGCAGCAGTGCGGTGTACAGTCCATCCAGATTGCCGCCGTTGAGGCGGCAGGCCAGCGCCAGTGCTTCCTCCGCCGTGGCGGCCACATGGATCTTTGTCTGCCGAAACCACGCCTCCGGCATGGAGGAGATGAGAATCACATGATGCTTTTCTGCCACCTGGGCGAAATAGAAGCCCACGAAAGCGCCAATGGTAAACTGTCGGCGCAGATCCAGCTCCCGCTGCCGCATGTCAGAAAAGTCCATGATCTGACGGCGTATCTGCTCGTCGCCGAAGCCGTCCCGGCACTCCGCCGCAAGGATGATGGTGGAGCGCTCCTCTGCCATGGCCAGCGCGCAGTGCAGGGACTTCGCCGTCTGCCGGAAGTTGATGTCCTTGGGGAAGCCGCCGCCGCTGACGAACAGCAGCGAAGCCCTCTGCCGGATCGGCACCGTGTACATCCGGCGGATATAGGCCGCAGCCTGCCGGTGCGCCTGAAACACGTCGCCGGCAAAGACGCGGACAATCTCACCACGTTCGTTGGCCACGACGTTGATCGTGAAGTCGATGGGGATCAGCGCTGCGCCTGCGTCTATGTCCTCCCGAAGCGGGTTGCCCTCCATGCTGCCGCTTTTCACCAGCGGGTGAATCCCGGCGCCGAAACCCTCGTTTAGTGCCAGATTGTGGTTGCGGTTCACAGTATCGCGGGAAGCGATGCCCGGGATGATGCTCTTGGCACCGCCGCCGAAGCCCGCCAGGAAATGCAGCACCGTTCCGCCCGTCAGGATCAGCCGGTCACAGTCCAGTGCGCGGCTGTTGAGATACACCGCGTTTCCGGACGGCGTCTGCCCCACGCAGCGCAGATGGGCCACATCGTCGCAGTCGTGATTGATGACGCGGATGCGCCGGACAATGTCCGCACCCACGATCTTCTCGAATTCCTCCGGTGTCTGACCGCGGTGGGTTCCAACGGCCACGATGATGAGAATGTTCTCATCCGGTACGCCGCAGCGGTTGAGGCGATCCACCAGCAGTGGCATATATTCCGCTGTCCGCTGCCACAGCCGGGTCACGTCGGAGACCAGAATGCAGACGCGCTCATTGGCGTGTATCCGATCCTCCAGCGGGGGACAGCCGATGGGATGCGCCATGGCGGCGTCGACCAGCCGGGCCACATCGGCTTCGGACCGGATGTCGGCGGCTCTTGAAGTCACTACGCAGTCGATGCGCTCATCGGGAAATGGGATGCGCAGACTGGCCGCTCCGTAAGCAAGCTCCATGTTTTTCTCCTTTCTGAAAGACGTGTCAGCCGGGGTGATGCTTTGAATACTGGAACATGCAGTATGCGGCGGCAAAGATTACCGCATACCCGATCAGGCTCCAAAGGTCGGGGATCTGGCGGAAGAACAGGTATCCGAAGGCGCCGGCAAAGAACATCTGCGAGTAGTCGTAGATAGAGATCTCCCGGGCCGGTGCGATAGAGTACGCGCAGGTGATGGAAAACTGTCCGCCCGCGGCAAAGGCCGCCGTCATAAACAGCAGAAGCAGCTGCCGGGACTGCAGCGGCGTGTAGTGCAGCAGGGACAGCGGGAGGATCATCACCGCAGAGCAGAGAGAGAACAGGAACACAATGACCACGGAATGGTTCCCGCGCAGCTTCAGCCCCCGCAGTGCAGACTGGGACAGTCCGGCGCAGACACCGCCGGCCAGCCCGATCAGCCCGGCTGTATTGATTATATCACCGCCGGGCTTCAGAATAAAGAGCGTCCCGCCGAAGGCCAGCAGCAGACAGGCGATCTGGGGCAACTTGACCCGTTCCCTGTACAGGATGGCGGAAAAGAAGATGGCGGCGAAGGGCGAGACCTTGTTGAGCATGTTGGCGTTGGAAAACAGGGTATGGTCGATGGCGTAGAAATTGAACACCACGCCCAGCGTCCCGCCCACGGCACGCAGCGCCATCAACGGCACGGAGCCTTTTGTGAGATGGACAGGCGTCCGATCCTTGATTAGAAAGACCGAGGAGATGATAAGGGAGAAAAGGTTTCTGAAAAACGCCTTTTCGATGCTTTCCACGCCCACCACCAGCCGCGAGCAGAGGCTCATGGCCGCGAAGCAGAACGAAGCGGTTACCATCAGGAGTACGGCGGTGGTTTTGCTGCTTTTCCGGATCGTCATAGCAGACCTGCCTTTTGTCGGATGAGATGGAGAAATGCACAAGAGGAGGGATCCTTCTTGTGCATTTCTCTTGCGGGGTATCGGGGGAACGCGGGTATGAAAAAAGTTTTTTGCAGATGGCTTTCTCAGAACTCGTAGTCCACAGCGGCCCGCTCCTCGCGGATGCTGTCCACGAAATCATGCAGTTCCTTGTGGGGGGGAAACTGCGCCCACGCCTTCAGGCTGTCCAGATCGTCAAACTCCATCTCCTCCACGTAGTCCCAGTAATGGGCACCACTGAAGATGCAGGTGTGATGCGTCAGGCTCTTAAGCGCGGGGAACTGCTTGGCAACGGCGTCCAGCTTCTCCGCGGCGATGCGGATGTTCTCGTACATGTCGTTGCCGTTGGCCTCTTTTTTCATGCGCCAGAAAACGATGTGCTTTATCATGTTAAAACTCCTTTCGGACGGTCACTCCTCGTCCCAAGCCTTATAAATAAACGTGCAGCCCTTCTCGGTCAGTGCCTTCATGACCCAGGAGCGGTCAGACCTCCCCTGCAGGATCAGCTGCAGGTTGGCCTCCTCCTGTTCCTTCAGCCGGCGCGCCGCCTCTGCAATCTCCCGGGCGTGCTGCGGACGGATGGCCACAACGCCGTCCTCATCGCCGACGATGATGTCGCCGGGGTATACCACCATGCCGCCGATGCACACAGGCACGTTGATCTCGCCGGGGCCTAAGCCCTTGAAGGATGCGTTGGCCATCACGCCTCTGGCGAAGATGGTGAAATCGTCAAACGCAGCCAGCGCGGCGGAGTCACGGATGGAGCCGTCCACCAGGAAGCCGCGGACGCCCTTCTGCCGCGCTATCTGCATCATGTTCTCGCCGCAGATAGCACGCTCGGTGCAGCCGCCGCCGTCCACCGCGATCACATCGCCGGCCTGCGCCATGCTGATGGCCTGATGGAACATAAGGTTGTCGCCGATGGGTGCCTTCACTGTGATGGCAGTGCCCAGCAGCTTTACGCTGTTCAGGGGCTTGATGGCGGAGTGAGCGCCGGCGATCTTGTTCATGCTGTCGTCGATGTTGCACACCGGCAGGTCGCGAAATGCCTCCACCAGAGCGGGATCGGCCCGCTTCACCTTTGTAAAAACTCTAAAACCGACAGGTCCGGACATATTCTTTCCTCCTGGATCCAAGCTGATTTACTTCTTGCCCTGGGCGGCCAGAACGGCGTCCAGCGCGTCGTTGAGGGTCTCGGCCTTCTTGCCGCCGAACTTCTCCTTCAGGCCCAGATCGGCCAGCCAGTACAGCTTCTTGGTGGCGGCCTCGGCCATGGTATTCTCCAGACCGGCCTCCTTCTCCATCTCGGCGATCTCGCAGATCTCGTCGCCGCGGCGCTTGGAGTGGATCATGTTGGTGCGGACCATCATCGCCAGCGTCTCGTCCGTCGGCTCATCGGTCAGGAACTCCACGATGGACTTGAAGATGTCCTCCTCCACGCCGTAGTATCTGGCGCAGGCCAGGCTCTCCACCAGCGTAGCCTCCAGAGACTTGGTGAAGATGCTGCGGATGACCTTGAACGCGGAGGCCTGTCCGATGGAGTCGCCCATGTAGCGGATCTTCATGCCGTAGGCGTTCAGCTCGTTGGCGGTCTGCTCACCGGCAGGGCCGCAGCTGCAGCAGGGCGTTGCCACGCCGAACATGCTTGGGGAGCACAGGGTGCAGCAGTCCACGAAGGTGCAGTTGTCGCCCAGGAAGGCTTCGACCTTGCGAACCAGATCGGGCACGGTGGAGTTCCACTCGCAGTAGAGCTGCTCCTTCTTCAGGAACGGCTTGTACATGGCGGCGGTCTCCATCGCCTGAGAGCAGGAGGTGACGGCGATGATGATGTCAGAGCCTTCGATCAGCTCCTTGGGGGAGTCCACCAGCTGCACGCCGGCGTCCAGACACTTCTGATAGTTGACAAAGTTTTCCTTGCCCTCGGTGTCGAACTTGATATCGTAGCCCTTGACGGTGGCGCCGTTGCGCGCCAGACCGCTGGAATAGGTGGAACCGACTTCGCCCAGACCGATAAATGCGATGACCATAATCAATAGCTTCCTTTCTTAAAGTAGGATGGTGAATACCATGTGAATGTTGAGGAGGTGTGCGCCTTGCGTCTTGCTGCGTGAGATGCACAATTGGGAAGAGAACGATCAAACAAGCTGGAAGGGAGCTTATCAGGCGCTCTTTTTGCGCAGAAGCTTGTGCCTGGTGCCCTTGTGCAGCAGCAGGAAGGCCACGATCAGCCCCAGGCCAATCAGGTCAGTGACCAGACCGGCGGCGATGCAGCAGAACGCCGCGCCCAGCGCTAGGATACGGCAGGGGATGTTGATTTTCTCCACCAGCCAGCCCTCCAGACCTACGGCCAGGAAGAAGCAGCCGATGAGGGAGGTAATGCTGGCCTCGATGATCTCCAGCGGCGTGCCGATCATCAGCAGTGCCGGGCCGTACACGAAGAAGAACGGGATGATAAAGGCGATGATGCCCAGCCGCATGGCCGTAAAGCCCACCTTGTTGGGGTTGGCGTCGGCGATGTTGCCCGCTGCGTAGGCGGCCAAAGCCACAGGCGGCGTGATCTGAGAGAGAATGGAGTAGTACAGCAGGAACATGTGCGCGGCAAAGAGGGGGATGCCCAGCTGCACCAGACTGGAGGCCAGCAGGGAGGCGCTGATGATGTAAGCCGCCACCGTGGGCAGGCCCATACCCAGAATCGTAGCTGCCAGACCGCTCATTAGAAGAGTCAGGAATAGGTTATTGTGGGCCAGTGTCAGCACCGCGAAGGCGAACTTGGCGCCCACGCCGGTCAACATGATGCAGCCGATGGCCACGCCGGCGGAAGCGACGGCGCAGATTACCGAGACGGAGCGAATCACGCCGGTCTCAAAGCCGTCCAGAATAGTCTTGAAGCTCATCCGCGTTTCTTTCTTCAGAGCGCAGGCGATGATGGTAGCCAGAATGGCCAGCGTTGCGGAGCGTGCCACCGTGAACTGGAAGAACGCCAGACATACGATGAGGATGATCAGTGGAACCAGCAGGTTCCAGCCCTGCTTCAGGATCTTTTTCACGGCGTCCATGTGGCTGGTATCCACACCCAGCAGGCCGCTCTTGGCCGCCTCAAAGTCCACCATCAGCAGGATGCTCAGGTAGTACAGAATGGCGGGGAGCAGGGCGCCCAGGGCAATCTGACTGTACTTGTAGCCAATCAGCTCGGCCATGATGAACGCGCCAGAGCCCATGACGGGGGGCATGATCTGGCCACCGGTGGAGGCTACGGCTTCCACCGCGCCGGCGAAGTGGGGCTTATAGCCGGTCTTCTTCATCAGAGGGATGGTGAAGACGCCGGTGCCCATGACGTTGGCCACGGCGCTGCCGGAGATGCTGCCGAACAGGCCGCTGGAGATGACCGCCACCTTGGCAGGGCCGCCACGGGCATGGCCGGCCAGCTTCATGGCCAGCTTCATGAAGAACTCACCTGTGCCGCTGTACCCAAGAAAGGCGCCGAATATGATCAGCAGGAACACATACTGGGCAGAGGACGCAGTGGGAGAGCCGTAGATACCCTCCACGCTGAAGATAAAGCTGATAACACGGCGGAAGGAGTAGCCCTTGCTGGCAATCATGCCGGGCAGATAGTTGCCCCACATGGCGTAGGCGAAGAAGACCAGCGCGATGATGGGCAGACCCAGACCGATGGTGCGGCGCGCCGCCTCCAGAGAGAGGATCATGGCGATGGTGCCGAAGACCAGATCCAGCGTGTTGGCGTTAGCCTTGGACACACGGTACATCAAAGCGTTGGGGTCGCGCAAGATATAGAGCACCACGGCAATGGTGGCAATGGCCAGAATGGCATCGATCGCGCCGAAGGTCTTGCGGAGGGCCTTTTTGTTGCCCTTATAGTTGGGATAGTAGACGAATGCGTAGGTCAGGCCCATGCCCCAGTGGATGGAGTACAGTACCAGCGGGATGGGCAGCTGGAAGATCAGTGCGTAGATATGGTAAAAGGCCAGGGCGATGGCGGTGTATCTCAGAACACCCTTGAAGATCTTGTTCTGGAACGTGCGCAGATTGCCGCCGTCTTCGTCCTTGTCGTTGCTGGTGTTTTTGGCAGATTCCTCGTATTGGTTAATAAGCTCGGACAGTTCCTCGCCGTCCACGCCGGTCACGACCTGATCCTCAACGGGATCGGCGTGAGAGGTTTTCGTCTGATTCATAGTTCACCTTCTCGTTCTCACTGAATTGCCGTTGACCCGTCTCTTAACGGATCGTAAACAGGCGGTTTTCTGCGAATAGCGGGAAGCAGATGCTTCCCGCTATTCGGTAAGTCTGATTACTTAGCCTCGGGGGGGATCAGCTCAGCGGGGACATCGATGCCCATTTCCTGATAGTAGCGATAGGCGCCGTTGTGCAGGGGAACAGGCTGCTCGCCGATGTTCTCCAGCGTGGTGGTGTAGCCGCCGGAATGGGTGGCCTGCAGCTCGGCGATGTTCTCGAACACCGTCTTGGTAATCATGTAGGCCAGCTCGTCGTCCATCTCGGCGCTGGCGTACATGGCCTGCCACGCACCGATGGTATCGTAGTCCTCGGTCAAGGAACTGTAGGTGTCAGCGGACAGGGTCACATGCTTGTAGTAGGGATAGGCGGTGGTCAGCTGGTCCATCTGCTCGTCGGTGAAGCGCACCCACTTGACGGACTTGGTGGCCTCCAGCTCGGTCAGAGCGCTGGCGGGGTGGATGGAGCCGCCGGTCACGGCGTCGACCAGACCGTCGCCCATAGCGGTGAAGCAGTCGCCCCAGCCGGAGTTGGTGACCTTGATGTCATCGAGGATGCCCAGGCAGGAGAACACCGCGCGGCTGGAAATATCGGTGGAGCCGGTATAGGGGCCGAAGGCGACGTTCTTGCCGGCGAACTGCTCACAGTTGGTGAGGCTGCCGTCCAGCGTGGTCATGATGAAGTAGGTGGGCAGGGATGCGAACAGGCAGCGGATCTCGGGGAATGCGCTCTCGCCTTCGCCCAGATCAATGCCCATCATGGCGTTGTAGGCGATGGAGGACTCAATGGAGGCGATCTCCAGATCGCCGTTCTGCAGCAGGCTCAGGTTCTCGCCAGAACCCTTGGTGGCCTCCAGAATGACCTCAACGCCGTCCAGATGGGTGTTGATAATGCTGGAGATACCGCCAACATACACATACTGGCCGCCGCCGGAGGTACCGGAACCGGCAGAAATCTTTACATTGTTGAACGTGGTGGTGCCGTCGCCATTATCATTGGCGGGCTCTTTGCCGGCATCCTGACTGCCGCAGGCAGCCATGGATATGACCATCAAAAGAGCAAGAAGCAGGGAAGTGATTTTCTTCATCATCATTTTCTCCTTTTTTTCGATTCCAACATAACATTTTATCTCAACAGTGCGCCCCGCGCACCGGGGGAACGGGGGACAGAGGGCTTACATGCCCTCCTTGGGGAACTCATCGCGGTAGTCGCAGGCGCCCTTGAAGGGGAATTTGCGCTCAAAGAACTTATAGGGACGCTGGGACAGCTTGTCCATGTCGATGTCGATGCCCAGACCCGGCTTGGTGGGCAGCGCCACATAGCCGTTCTTAATCTCGAAAGGCTCGACCATGATCTCGCGGGAGGCCTCGTCCACCGTCAGGAACATCTCGCCGATGAGGAAGTTGGGGATGGAGGCGGAGAGATGGATCATCGCCGCCAGACCCACGGCGTTGCTGTTGAAATTGTGGGGACTCATCAGCACGCTGCAAGGCTCCGCCATGGCGGAGATCTCGCTCATCACCTTGATGCCGCTGACGCAGATGTCTGGGTTGATGATCTCGGCCGCGTGCTTTTCAAACACGGGGATAAATGCTTCCTTGTTGTACAGCGTTTCGCCGGTGACGACAGGGGCCTTGATGCCGGCGTGAGCCTGGGCGATCAGGTCGATGTTGTCCGCCAGACACGGCTCCTCGATCCAGAAGGGGTTGAACTCCTGAATACGCTCAGAGAAGTGGATGGCGTGGTAGGGAGACAGACGGCGGTGGACCTCCACCAGCAGATCCACGTCGGGCCCCACGGCCTCACGCACGGCCTTCACGCACTCCACGGCGTAGTCCTCCTGCGCGGGGGTGATGTAGTTGCGCCAGTAGCCCTGGAAGGGATCCCACTTCATGGCCGTGAAGCCCTTGCCCTTCACGGCCAGCGCCCGTTCCACCGTCTCGTCGATGCTCTTGGCGCCGCCCCACCAGCCGTTGGCGTACAGGCGGATCTTCTCGCGGCACGGGCCGCCTAGCAGGTTGTACACCGGCTGGCCGCAGACCTTTCCGGCGATGTCCCACATGGCGATCTCGATGGCGCTCCAGGCGGCGTAGAAGTCGCAGCTGCTGCGGCGGATGGAGAAGTCGTCGAACATGGCTGTGCCGGAGTGCTTGATCTCAAAGGGGCTGCGGCCGATCATGTAGGCCTCCATGGCCTCGATGTACAGCTGCACCGCCTTTTCCTTGCCCTGTACCACATAGGCCTCGCCCCAGCCGTACACGCCCTCATCGGTGTCCACGCGGCAGAGCATCAGGTTCTTGGGACCGGCAAAAAAGGGATAGGGAGTAACTTTCGTGATTTTCATTACTTTTCCTCCTGATTTGTGGCTTGCGATCAGTGCTGATCGGGTTCCTCGCTGAGGTTGAGCTTTTCATAGTTGGCGCGGAACATCTCGAAGGTAGTAGTCTCGCCGTTGAGGATGCGCTGCAGCAGACCCTCCTCGTTGTGTTCGCGCTGCTCCACGACCTCCAGCACCTGCAGGGCAATCTCCCGGGGCACCACGACCACGCTGTCGTTGTCGCCGAACACCAGGTCACCGGGCTTGACGTACACGCCGCCGATGACGATGGGGTGGTTGATCCTGCCGGGACAGAGCTTCGTGGTGGCCTTGATGCACACGTTCCGCGCGAACACGGGGAACTCCAGCTCCTTAATGAGCATGGTGTCGCGAACCGCACCCTCCATCACCAGGCCGGCTGCGCCTCTGGACTTCAGGGAAGCTGCCATCATGCCGCCGAACATGCCGCCCGCCTCGTCGAAGTCGCCGTTGGTCACCATGACCACGTCGCCGGGGCCTGCCATGGAGATGGCCTTGTGGAGCATCACGTTGTCGCCGATGCCGCACTGAACGGTCAGTGCCGTGCCGCACATGCGCAGCCCGGGCCAGATCGCGTGGATGCGGGAGCACAGCGCGCCGTCCTTGTTGGGCATGGACTCGTTAATGGACGCGCTCTCCTCCAGCGCGGCGTAGCGCTTTACAATCTCGTCGGGGACTTTTTCATAGGTTTTGATCACATCAAACATTTTGTTGCCTCTTTCTGTTTGTCGGTTGTTTCATCTGTCGGGGGGCTTCGGCCTGTCGGTACCTGTCTTGATGGCTGTCAAAACAAATACCGGTTAACGAAACCGGTTAATATAGCTTCTATCTGTAGTGTAACATCGAACACAGCGCGTGTCAAATACTTTTCAGCCGTAATAACAGATAAAAATATCAGGCGAGCTTTGTGCAGTATCCATAAATGCCGATAAAAAGCGAGGTGTGAATTTGTAGCGGTTGCGCGACCGGAAGCAGTCTGCCACAACGGCGCACGCCTTCGGGGAGAGTGGAGCTGCGCCTAATTTACTACTTACATAGTAGGCTGGTTGTTTATATCGCAGCGCACCACGTTTGTCAACAGGAAAATTTCACACCGTGCGCGCTGTCTGACGCCAGGGACAGAAAAAGCAGGGGAGGCAAGACTGCCTCCCCTGCTGCTTTATGTGGTTTGCTTCTGCGGCTTATTTCTTCCGTCGCCAGAAGGCAAAGCGCCGCGTTCCACTGCCGTCGCTTTCCCGGATGAAGCGGTCGGCGGGTATGTGCGCCAGACAGCGCATGAAGTACGCCTCGTCCGGCAGCGCGCGCTTCGGGATGATAAACGTCTGCTGCGCATTGACATAGAGCAGTACTACCCGCTTCAGTTCCACCGCGCCGGCCAGCTCGGAGAGCTTCCCCTTGAAATGGAAATTCCGGTCGGCGATGTCCACGAACAGCCAGTTGTCCTGTATTTTCACGTCGATCCCCACGCCCAGCAGGGAGTCGGCGCTGTGGCTGTGCTTCATGATGGCCCGCTCTGCATTTCCCAGCAGGATCAGAACCCAGATGCCGCAGGCCAGCACCACATAGGAGATGGCGGGGATGTCGGGCCACAGCCCGCAGGTCACGCCAAAGAAGTAGAGCAGTGCCAGCGGCAGCAGGACCAGCATGATCCGCCCGAAGGCTGCATTGCGCATCAGAACGCCATAATACATGGCGGCGCGCAGGTCTTTTGTATCGGTACTGTAATGAAATTGCATGAAAACAGCCTCTTTTCCGGCATACGGGTGCCTATTTTTCCATCTCGCTCAGACGGATCCGGCAGCTCAGACGGCTGGATTCGCCGATGGGGATCTCGTCGCTGGTTTTGCTGATCTTGATTCGGTACAGCAGCCGCTCCACGGCCAGCTGCCCCATACGCTCCAGCGGCTGCTCGATGGTGCAGATGGGCGGTACGAACATATCGCTGATGTTTTCATCGCTGTAGCCCGCGATGGTGAACTGCGGGGAACGCTTCATACCGGCGCGGTAAAAACTGCACGCCGCATGGAGCATAATGGAGATTTCCGACACGAAGATGGCGGTGGGGACCTCCCGGCTCTCTGCGTAGTACTGCTCCATGACCCGGGACACCTCCTCGAAGCCTACGCGGCGCTGCTTGCAGTCGGAGGAGAGCTGCACCTGCACACAATGGCTGTCGTCCCCGAAGAAGTCCCGGCAGGCGGCACTGGCGGCTGCCACACGGATAGCCAGCGTGTTGTACGGGTTGATGTGGGGGCGCTGCAGGATCACGATGCGCTGATAGCCCTGCTTCAGCAGGTAATTCACCACATGGCGCGTGCTTTCCGCGTGGTTGACCACCACGGAGTCCATATCCACATGCTCGGAAACGCGGTCCGCCAGCACCACGGGGAGCCGCTCTCGATCCAGTCCCTGGTAAAAGTCGCTGTTGTAGCCGCTGATGACCAGAAGGCCCTCTACTCGCTGATCCAGCAGATCCAGCGTCATCAGCCGCTCCTTCTCGGGGTCGTTCTCACTGTTGACCACCACCACTTTTTTGCCATATTTGGTGCAGGTATCGCAGATACTGCCCAGAAGGTGGGGTGTCTGGCTGGACATGATGTCCGACATGACCACCCCGATCAGGTCGCTGCAGTCTGTTTTCAGGCTGTTGGCTAGGCGGTTGGGCCGGAACCCGGTGTCGGAGATCTCCTTGGAGATGCGGTCGCGGGTCTGCTGCGACATAAATTCGTATTTCCCGTTCAGATAGCGGGAGACGGTGGTCTTTGAAACCCCCGTGCGTTTGGCGATATCGCTGATGGTAATGGATTTGCGTCCCATACCGCGTCCTCCTCTCGGCGTATATTCCGTGAAAACAGACAGCTCCGCCGTTTTGGCCCGCCGGATGCAGCTGTGTGCCGCCGCTTTGCCTGATTCTCGGATAGGAAACGAAATTAGTTTCGTTAATTATAGCAATCGTTGGCGATCATGTCAATATTTCCCTGCTTTAGCAAAAAATTTCAACATAACAATTCTATTTATACAGAAAACGACCCTTCTACTCCCGGCGGCGCAAGGCGGCCTCATGACGCAGGAAACACCGCATTTTCCGGGCTGAGAGGGGCATTTCTCATCAAATGATCGTCATAACACACAAAAAACGCGAAAAATTTTTGGCATAGTTGGCGGATGTGTAGCGGTTGACATTCTCTTCGCCATTTGTTAGCATACAGAAGACAGACATGTTAACCGGTTTCGATAATTGGAACGGAGAAAGCTGCGCTGCGCTCCGGTTGACAAGCGGGGACGGGTGTGTGCTATAACTGTATGCACTGCGCCTGCACGGCTGTACGACATCTGAAAGTGCTTTAGGAGGAGTATGTATGTTGAACGAGAATTGCGGCATCGGCACCAAAGCCATCCACGCTGGCAACGTGAAGGACGCGCAGTACGGCGCGCTGGCGACCCCCATTTATCAGAGCTCCACGTTTGTTTTTGACAGCTGCGAGCAGGGCGGCCGTCGATTTGCCGGACAGGAGAGCGGCTATATCTACACCCGTCTGGGCAACCCCACCACCTCCGTGCTGGAGGCTAAGATCGCCGCGCTGGAGGGCGGTGAGGATGCCGTGGCCTGCGCATCCGGCATGGGCGCCATTTCCGCCTGCCTGTGGAGCATTGCCGGCGCCGGCAAGCACATCATTGCCGACGGCACGCTGTACGGCTGCACCTTCGCTCTGCTGAACCACGGTATGACCCGCTACGGCGTGGAGGTGGACTTCATCGACACCTCCGATCTGGAGGCACTGAAGGCGCACCTCAAGCCCAACACCTGCGCCGTGTATCTGGAGACACCTGCCAATCCTAACCTGAAGATCACCGACATCGCTGCCGTGGCGGAGCTTGCCCACGCCTATAACAAGGACATCATGGTGGTCTGCGACAATACCTTTGCCTCCCCTGCTCTGCAGAACCCGCTGGCGCTGGGCGCTGACGTGGTGGTTCATTCCGCCACCAAGTATCTCAACGGCCACGGCGATGTTATCGCGGGCTTTGTGGTGGGTAAAAAGTCCTTTATTTCCGAGGTGCGGATGTTCGGACTGAAGGACATGACCGGCGCGGTCATGGATCCCTTCTGCGCCTTCCTGATCCTGCGGGGCCTGAAGACCCTGGAGATCCGCATGGCCCGTCACTGCGAGAACGCCAGCCAGGTGGCGGCGTTCTTGGACGCCCATCCCGCGGTGGAGAAGGTCTACTATCCGGGGCTGGAGAGCCACGAGCGCCACGAGGTGGCGGCCCGCCAGATGGCGGACTTCGGCGGCATGCTGTCCTTCGAGGTCAAGGGCGGTCGCCCCGCCGGCGTCAAGCTGGTGAACTCCCTGCATCTGGTGACGGTGGCCGTTTCTCTGGGCGACGCGGAGACCCTGATCGAGCATCCCGCGTCCATGACCCATTCCACTTATACGGAGGAGGAGCTGGCCTCTTCCGGCATCGCGGCAGGCCTGATCCGTCTGAGCGTCGGGCTGGAGAATGTGGAAGACATCATCGCAGACCTGAAGCAGGCACTGGATCAGCTTTGATCGCATGACAAGACTGAGGCCCCCGCCGAGATGCGGGGGCCTGTTTTGCGTAAGGTAACCGTCAAACCACCCCGCGCATGGACAGGCATGAGACAATAGTAACGGGACGTTGCGAAATGTTCCGTTACTGTGTAACCGTCAAAACTGAGGGTGTGTCCAGCCGCCCTCAGTTTTGACGGTTACGCCGTTTCTCAGCAAGTTCAGACAACTATTCCATCATCCACCTCGCCACGCAATCGCCTTTCTTCGGTAGATACTCGATCCGCTTCAGGGCGCTGATGTAGTACTTCGGCAGACGCAAGGTGCAGCTGAGATAGCGCTTCAGTTCTTCCGGCATGCCGTAGCGGGCATATTTGCCCTTGCGCACCGCCTCCATGATCTGCCAGGGGATGCCGTTCTCGGCGCGGGCTTTGGGCGGCGTGTGCCGACGGATCAGGTCATACACGTCCTCGCGAAAGGCGATCACGTCCAGAAAATCGACATCACCCCGGTGAATGGCGATCTGCTCCGCCCGACTCCACGCGCCCTCCGCCAGCTGCAGGCCCATGGCCTTGATGTGGTGGTAGGTGGTCGTCAGCGGCGGAAGACCCTCCAGCGCCAGAGCATCGTCCCGCAGCGCACCGATCTCGATAATGCCTTGCTGGCCATCCGATTGGACGAGCCGCAGCGCGGTCAGCTCCTCGTCGCTGTAGGGCTCCACCGTGAAAATCCCGTTCTCGTCCATGCGCTGCCAGTAGTCCGGGATGAAGTCCGTCACCAACTGCCGCATCTCGTCGGGGACGCGAAGGCTGATATCCGGCAATCGCATCGCCAGTGAGCGGCTGGAGAGCCGATGGCCGTCGCCCTCCATGCTGCCGCCGCAGACTGGGCAGACGGCGTCCGGCATGTCCCAGCCATCCTCGTAACGGTCGCGGCCGAAGGTGGTGTAGTGACAATTTGTGCAGCGGTAATGGGGCGGCAGGGGATTCACCGACGTAGCGCCCAACAGGCAGGCCAGCAGCGAGTCGTTGGTGCTGCCCAGCACCAGCACATTCTCCGGGCCGAACTCCTGCCGCATCGCCGCGACGCATCGCCACATAGGGATCCACGTGCTGCGGCCTACTAACCGCATTTCCTCCGCCAAACGTCCGTAGACCCGCTCAGACTTTCCCGCGCCGTAATACTCCTCCACCAGCTTCACCAGCAATGTCTTTTGCATAATGCGCCCTCCTTTGTTGTGGTAAGAAGGAGTATAGCAGAGGAGGTGGACAGGGAGTGTCGTTGGCAGAAAAATATTAAATCATATTGTTTCGCAAAAAATCTTCGAGATACTGACTACTGATCCTCCATTCACGCCCTATTTTCAGCGCCGGAATCAATTGTTGGGCAATCATCTTCCGTACCTGCTGCTTGGTGGTCTTCAGCAGTGCAGCAGTCTCAGCCACGGTGAGAAGTTCAGTTACGTCCACGGGTCATCGTCCTTTCTCGCGGCCAGGCTCTTCTCCTCTTTATACAAGAAGTTATGCAACCGACGCAAGTCGTGGCAGGTCAATCCCCAGTCGCCGGTCTCGTTACGACTAGGCCTGACACCATACTTTTCGCAGCTTTTTCTCAGATTCTCCTTGTCCATTTCCAGCAGACGGCATACCTCCTTGATGCTGTAGAACTCGTTTAAGTCCGAATAAGAAATGTATTGAATCATAATCTGATCCTCCTTTTGCATTTTTAGCGTGAGATAGGATTTGTGCATAGGAATCAATTTTCTTCGGCACAGCTCACGCTTCCTTATACTTATGTTTGTTATTTTATTTTAAGGCAACACCGCATGAAAAGATGAGCCATCAACGGTTGAATATGATATAGTATACATATGGATAAACAGATGACGATTTCCGCATTCAGCGATGAGTTAGCGCAGGTGCGGACAAAGAAGAAAGAGTTTCTGACTCAGATTGAGCGGATCGTCCCGTGGAAAGAATGGCTTGCCCTGATTCAGCCGTGCTATTACAAAGGAGAGCGCGGCAATAAACCCTATCCGCTGGAGACCATGCTGCGGCTTTATCTGCTACAAAACCTGTATGGCTTGAGTGATGAGGCAACCGTTGCAGAAACAATCGACAGCCGCGCGTTCTCGGATTTCTGCGGAGTAGATTCCAGCAATCAGGTGCCGGACGGAGATACCCTTGGCCGTTTTCGCAATCTACTGCTCAAGAACGGATTACAGGAGAAGCTGTTCGCGCAGGTAGTTGCGATGCTCATGGAGCGTGGGCTGATTTTGAAAAAGGGAACGATTGTGGATTCCACCATCATTTCCGCTCCTTCTTCCACTAAGAATAAGGAAAAGAAGCGGGATCCGGATGCCCATCAGGTGAAAAAGGGCAATACTTGGCACTTCGGTTATAAGGCACATATCGGCGTGGATAAGGACAGTGGACTGGTTCATACCGTGGAGGCAACATCAGCCAACGTCCATGATGTCATAGAAACATCAAAACTGCTGACCGGAGAAGAAAAGGTCGTTTACGGTGACAGCGGTTATCTCGGTGCGGGAAAACGTGATGATGCGATCATCCGCAACAAGACCGGCCGCAAAATCAAATACAAAATCAACCGTCGTCCATCCCAAGTGAAGAAACTGAGCCCAAGCGGCCGGTATGCCGCAAAGAAAGCAGAACACGAAAAATCCTCTGTCCGTGCTAAAGTAGAGCACGTATTCGGTGTCGTCAAAAAGCAGCTGCGTTTCCGAAAAACACGATACCGAGGGCTCGAAAAGCAGAAAGCCAAATTCAATATCATGTTTGCATTAGCGAATCTGATCCTGGCTGACAGGCCCTGCCTGGCAGCTTGAATTAGTGCGCGCTTGCGGCCCAAAATACAGGGCAACACCCTATCTTTTAGCAGAGTTACTGTCGGGAAAAGTGTATTTTGTATTTGTGCGGTGTTACCTTAAAATTACATAAAATGACAAGCTAAAAACATTTAAAGGAGCGATAAAACATATCGAAATGCCTCTGTTTTTACTGTGCTGCATACAAATTTCAATTGATTTTGCTAACAGAATATGCTAATATTAGCGTATTCAAGGGAGGTGTTTGCTATTTTACCAAACGAGCTTCTTGAGTTAGCAAATAGTGTTTGCAAACAGAAAGCTGAATCACAAACGGTTGAGTGCAAAGCGGCCCGTGTGGATTGTCCGAAGCGGCTGTATGACACGCTGTCCAGCTTTTCCAATCAGGACAGCGGCGGCGTGCTGCTGTTTGGCATAGACGAAACCATCGGATTTCAGGTAGTCGGTGTCTACGATGCGCAGGATCTACAGAAGAAGGTTACAGAGCAGTGCAATCAGATGGAACCGCCGGTTCGTGCCGTATTCACGTTGGCTGAGACCGATGGCAAATGGATCTGTGCCGCTGAGATCCCAGCTGTGGATCTGGCGGAGCGCCCCTGCTATTATCGCGGTGCTGGGCGTATCAAAGGCTCCTATGTCCGCGTGGGCGATGCAGACCTGCCCATGACGGATTATGAGCTTTACAGTTACGAAGCATTTCGCCATCATCTGCATGATGATGAACGTCCTGTGGAACGTGCCAATCTTGCTATGTTGGATACGGATAAGTTGGAGCGTTATATCCTTCAGCGCAGAGCAGATCGCCCCGGATTTGCCCAGCTTTCCCGCCAGCAGACGTTGGAAATGCTGAACATCACACGAAATGAAAAAGTGACATTGGCCGCCGTGCTGAACTTCTGCCTCTACCCGCAGGGCTATTTTCCGCAGTTGGGCGTCACCGCAGTAGTAGTACCGGGAACGCAGATTGGTGATACTGATGCAGATGCGGCCCGGTTTATTGACAATAAGCGCATTGAGGGCACCATTGATTCTATGGAGGAGGAGGCAGTAGGCTTCTGTCGCCGGAACATGAAGCTCCGCACGATTATCGATCCCGACACCGGCACCCGAAGTGACCGTCCGGAGTATCCGGTGGAGGCCATTCGCGAGGCGATCCTGAATGCGTTGATCCACCGGGATTACAGCATCTATACGGAAGGCACGCCTGTGCAGGTCGACCTTTTTGCCGACCGGCTTGAGATCCACAGTCCCGGCAGCCTTTATGGTCGTATGACGGTTGAGCAGTTGGGGATTGCCCGTCCCGACTTGCGCAATCCTGCGCTGGCGGTTATGACAGAGACGCTGACTGGAGCGGAGAATCGCTACTCCGGTATTCCCACCATCCGCAGAGCCATGAAGGAATACGGCCTGCCGGAGCCGATATTTGAGAACCGGCGCAATGAATTTGTCGTGACATTATTTAACGGCACAACAATGACCGCCGCACCCATTGAGGTGAAACCAGAGAAGAATTTACTTGCTTTCTGCCAGACGCCGCGCACCCGCCGGGAGATCGCTGATTACCTTGGGGTTAAGACGGTGTTCTATGCCATGGGGCATTATGTGCAGCCACTTTTGCAGGCGGGAAAGCTGGCAATGACACTGCCGGAAACCCCAAAGAGCAGTAAGCAGAAATACTATACGCTTTGATTGCTATTGCCGCAAAGCAGCGCAGAAGAACATCCAATAACTGGAAATAATAAAAGCCGGTTTTGTACGACAAAAATACGACAAAACATGAGAACCAACTGTATATGAAGTGAGTCTGTCGTACGAGAAAAGCCCGCAAACCCTGATGATTACAGGGCTTGCGGGCACCTTAACCGCTTCACACGCATGAGGTCACTGGTTCGAGTCCAGCAGTCTCCACCACGAAAAAACCTTGGAATCACAATGGTTCCGAGGTTTTTTCTTTGCCTTTTTCTGGAAGAAAAGAGCCTCTCTGCTTGCGGTTTTTTGGGGTATTTTCGGGTAATTTCGGGGCTTCTTGTTGCAAAAGTGTTGCAAATTTTTTTCGGCCCTCTATCCGTTGTACCACAAGGGTTTGCGGCTTTTTAGGCAGGGCCGTTTGTTGCAAATTTTTTTAGACGGCTTCCTTGCGGAATGCCCGACGGACTTTCTCAGCAGTTTGCTGCTCCCGATTTTTACGATCATAGTGGGTATAAACACTCGGCGTCATGTCCATCGTGCTGTGTCCAGCCAAATACTGGATCTCCTTTACGTCCAATCCAGCTTCAAAAAGACGTGTGATGTAAGTGTGGCGGAGAATATGGGCAGTTATATGGGTTTCCGGCAGTTCACGCTCAACAAGTTTCCACATACTACGGAAGGCCGAAAGGGTCATCACTTTTTTGTTTTTCAGAGACAAAACAAATTTTGAGGAACTGCGGTCTCTTTGCTTGCGTAACCATGCTTCGACCTCATTTGACATAGGAATATCCCGTCTGCCAGCTTTGGTTTTCATAAGTTCACTGACGGTCGTTTCGTAGCGGCCCAATACGGCGTTATGGCGAACACGGATCATTCTGCTCTCAAAATCAATATCGCTCCATTGCAGACCGACGATCTCGCCTCGACGCATCCCCGTTTGAAGGGCAATCAAGCAGAACAGATATGCCCGCGTGCTGCTTACCGCGTCCAGAAGCCGCTTTGACTGATCCGCAGTCAGGGCGGTCTTTTCTTTTGTGCGAACACCTTTGCTCTTGATCTTCGTGGGTATCGCCGTACTTTGCCATCTGACTGTTCATGATGATGCTGGAAAGGCTCATCAGAAGATTCCCCAAGGCAGCGGGAACACCGATTGCCAGAACACCGGAGGCAACCTTTTCCTTCGCCGAGAAATCCTTGAGGCTGATGCTGAGGGAGGACGAGCCTTTCAGGAAGTAGACAATGTAATATCCCGCGCCCACTACATTTCCGATGACGGTGGCAATGGCTGCACCGGCAATGTTCCAGCCGAACACAAGGATCATAATGGGGTCAAGAATGACATTCAGGAGATTTCCCAAAAGCTGACCCATCATCGCCTTGCCGGACTGTCCCTCGGCGCGGATGACATTAGAGTAGCAGTTGGCAATCAACACAAACGGACCGGAGCAGCTTACAATCGTCAGATAGGTTTTCGCATAGTCCCAGGTTTCCGCGCTTGCGCCGATTATGGCGAGAATCTGATCCATGAAAATCAGGAACAGTGCAGACATCAGCACCCCGACGGCAACACAGCACCACATACAGAACGAGCAGACCTTTTTTGCGTAGTCTCTCCGTCCCTCGCCCAAGGCGCGGGAGATCACCGAGGTACCGCCGATGCCGAAGACTGTTCCCACGGACATGAACAACAGGAAAACCGGCGTGGCAAGGGAGACTGCCGCCACTTGCAGATCGTCATGGGTCTGCCCGATGAAAAAGGTGTCCGCCAGATTGTAGATCAGCACCATGAGCATCGCCGCCATTGCGGGCAGTGCATTTTGTAAAACCGCTTTGCGAATCGGCGCCTTTGCAAAGACTTCCATTGACTTATTATCTTCCATAACATCCTCCGAAATACAATAGTACGCTATCGTCTTATCTTGAGAGATACCCGCCAAGCGCGGCGGGTATTCACTTCATATTTTCTGCGGCTCTTGCTAAAAGCTGATTGAATAGGACTTTCTCATCCTCGGAAAATCCATGCAGCAGCATTTGCTCCGCTTCTGCCATGTATCCGGCTGCCTCCCGGCAGCAGACTTCTCCGTCGTGCGTGATATGAACCAATTTGATTCGCTTATCGGAAGCATCTCCGAACGCCTCCACGAAACCCTTTTGTTCCAAGCGGGAGATGATCCCTGCAACCGTAGATTGCGCGACGCAGAATTTCCGTTCCAGCTCCTTCATGGAGCGCTGCTTCTGTTCGGCTTCTTGCAGTTCCATCAGAACTGCAACCTGCATCATTGTCAGGTCTTTTCCTCGCAAGGTGTTATTCGCGTGCCTTTCCAGACGGTCGTGCAGCAATTTAATAAGCTGCCCGCTGGGAATCGTATTCGGAATAAAACCGCCTCCTTCCAAATCCACAATAAAGATAGCACACTTTCGTTCTAGAGCCAATAGCAGACTATCGATTTTGCGCGTGATCGTGGCTGTTCTTTAAAAGCCGGGAGCGACCTGAAAGTCGCTCCCGGTGCACAGTTTATTTATTTGTAACGAGATACAGATTCGGCATTCCGCAAACTGCTCACCAGAGATTTTGAGTGCAATATCACTGTGCCGGCAGCTCCACCGCGATGGTCGTGCCCTTGTCCGAACTTTCCTCCACCCAAACGGAGCCGCCGTGGAGATCGGCGATCTCCCACACCAGAGAAAGCCCCAGCCCCGCACCGCCGTACTCGCGGCTGCGGGACTTGTCCACCCGGAAGAAGGGCTGGAAAATACTGCGCTGATACTCCTCCGGGATGCCGCAGCCGGTGTCGGAGACGCGGAGCAAGAGCTTTTCCGGCTCCTGTGTGACAGAAATCCGCACCGAGCCGCCCTGCCGGTTGTACTTGACGGCGTTCTCCGTCAGGTTGAAGATCAAGCGGTAGATCAGCGCGTCGCTGCCGGTCATAATGCCGTCGCCCTCCGCCGTCAGTGTGACGCCGCGCTTATCTGAGAGCGGCGCGAGATCTGTGAAGATCTCCTCGATCATGGGGGCAAGCTGGATGCGCTCGTTCCGCGCCACCTGCTGCAAATTGCTCATCTCCAGCAGCGTCCTGGTCATCTGCGTCAGCCTCTCCGTCTGCTCCCGCAGAAGGGTGAGAAACTCCGCTGTCTCCGGCAGCACGGCGGGATGCTCTGCGGAAAACAGCTCCAGCTGCGCCTGCATCAGCGCCAGCGGCGTGCGCAGCTCGTGGGCAGCGTTGCCGGTGAACTGCCGCTGGGCGGCAAAGGCGGTATTCAGCCGCTCCAGCATCTGGTTGAAGGAGCGGCTGAGCTGCTTAAACTCCGGAAGCACATCTTCATCGATCTTCATATCCGCCAAATTGGTCATCTGCACCATTTCCACCTGAGAAGCAAAACTGCGCAGGGGCTTGAGGGCACGTCCGCTGACAAAGTAGGCCAGAATGCCGCTGAGCAGCGTTACCGCAGCCGTGATGTACCAGTTGGTGGTGCGGAAGCGCCCCTGCGCCCCATCGACGACGATGGTCAACTCTCCGTTGGGCACTATCAGCTGCGGGTCGAAGCTTGCCGTGCCTTCCTCATTCAGGATCACCGTGCCGCCGCCCTGTAAGCTGTCCACAATGGTGTCCATATAGTACACACCGGAGGAGCAGAGCAGCAGATTCATGGCCACGCAGGTGACGCCGATGAGCAGAACGGTCATCAGAGTGATGCGCCATTGTAAAGAGATCCGCTTCATTCTTCAGTGCCTCCCATCAGATAGCCTTCGCCGATGCGGTTGCGGATGGGGTCATAGCCCAGCGCGGCGCGGAGCTTTTTGCGCAGGGCGGAAATATGCACCCGGATGGAGTTGCTGAAATTATCCACGCTGTTGTCCCAGACATGATCCATCAGCTCCTCCTGGCTCACCGGCCGTCCCTGATGCACCATCAAATATTCCAGAATGCCCGTCTCCTTGCGGGTGAGCGTCAGCGTCTGCCCATTGACGGCGGCGATGCGGGAGCGGGTATCAAAGGTCAAGTCTCCACAGGTCAGCAGCACGTCCTGCTGGGTAAACTGCCGCAGGGTCAGGCTGCGGATGCGGGCCTCCAGCTCCGCCAGATGAAAGGGCTTTGCCAGATAGTCGTTGGCCCCGGCGTCCAGCCCATCCACCTTGTCCTCCACCTCACTGCGGGCGGAGAGGATCAGCACCCTTGTCTCACGGTCGGTCTGCCGCAGGGTGCGCAGCACCGTCATGCCGTCCTTGCCCGGCAGGTTCAGGTCGAGAAGTACCAGATCGTAGCGCTCCACACCCAGCAGCTCAAGAGCCTTATCCCCGTCGTAGCAATAGTCTACGCTGTATGCCAGCCGCCGCAGGCTGCGGACGATGGTCTCGCATAGGGCGCGTTCGTCCTCTACAATCAAAAGATGCATAAACGCCCTCCTTTTCGTTTCTTCGCCCTTATTATAGCAGAAACAGATAAGATTTGTGTTAAATTTTTGTTCTTAACAGGGATTTTAACTGCGGCGTGTTATGATACTGGCAGAAAACAGAAAGGGTGATGAAAATTGAGCCATGGAAAAAAGGCGGCGCAGGTCACGCTGCTGCTGGCGGGAGCCGCCATGCTGTGCTTCGGCGTCTGGCGGGGCGAGGCGGCAACGGTGCTGAGCAAGGCCATCAAACTATGTCTGGAGTGTGTGGGCATTGGATAGGAAGTTTTCAAGCGTGTCACAGGCGCTGTCCCGCTTTCGGGGCTGGATACAGGCGGGGGCGACCTTATTGACCAACCTGCACCTGCCGAACTTTCTCAAGGGCGGACTGTATCAGGGGGCGGGGAAGACCGTCTGCGTGCCGGGACTGAACTGCTATTCCTGCCCGGCGGCCTCCGGCGCCTGTCCCATCGGGGCGTTTCAGGCTGTGGTGGGGTCTTCCAAGTTCAGCTTCTCCTATTATATCACAGGTTTTCTCATTTTGCTGGGCGTGCTGCTGGGGCGCTTTATTTGCGGCTTCCTGTGTCCCTTCGGCTGGTTTCAGGAGCTGCTGCATAAAATTCCCACAAAGAAGCTTTCCACAAAGAAGCTGAAGCCGCTGCGATACCTCAAATACGCTGTTCTGCTGGTGATGGTCTTCCTGCTGCCGGCGTTCCTTGTGAACGATGTGGGCATGGGCGACCCCTTCTTCTGCAAGTACCTCTGCCCCCAGGGCGTGCTGGAGGGAGCCATTCCGCTGTCCCTCACCAATTCCGGTATCCGGGCGGCACTGGGCAGCCTGTTTACATGGAAATTCAGCCTCCTGCTGGCGGTGATCGTGCTGAGTATCGTATTCTATCGGCCCTTCTGCAAGTGGCTGTGCCCGCTGGGCGCGTTCTACGCGCTGTTCAACCGGGTGTCTCTGTTCCAGATGAAGGTGGATAAAAACAAGTGCATCTCCTGCGGAAAATGCGCCAAGGCCTGCAAGATGGACGTGGACGTGACGAAAACGCCCAACCACACCGAGTGCATCCGCTGCGGGATGTGCATCCGCGCTTGCCCCACCAACGCCGTCAGCTTCCGCTACGGCTTTGGAGACGGTAAAAAAGAACCTGTAAATGAAATAAAAACGGAGGAAACAAAATGAACGTAATGAACGTAAAGAAAATCATCACACTGCTGCTGGCGCTGGTGCTGGCCGCCGGTATGATCGCCTGCGGCACAAAGGGCAGCGGTACAACGGACGGGATGAGCAATGAGCCGAAGAACGCCGAGGAAGCAGCTGCCATGCACAAGGAGCTGATGGCCCAGGAAAATGCCATCCTCTCGGAGAATACCGCACTTTGGGAAAAGGTTTTCATGGCGGCCGACAAGGGCATGACCATGCAGGAGGACGGCAAAAACTACGGCGAATTTCTGCTGGACACCATCGAATCCGCCAAGGATCAGTTTACGGCGGATGAGCTGAAGCTGCTTCAGGGAGAAGCGGAGAAGATCCGCGACATTGAAGACAAGCTGACCATGCTGGAGGAAAAATATCCCAATATCGCACAGGAATCCATAGACGGTGACATGAGTGTGCCTGCGGGCAGCGATATGACCACGCCGCCCGACGATGGCAGTATGCAGAAGTTTCCTGCCTTTGAGGGCAAGGATCTGGATGGCAACACGGTGAAGAGCAGCGAGCTGTTCTCTAAAAATGCCGTCACCGTGGTGAATTTCTGGTTCACCACCTGCAACCCCTGCGTGGGTGAGCTTTCTGAGCTGGACGCGCTGAACAAGAAGCTTGCGGAGAAGGGCGGCGCCCTCATCGGCGTCAACACCTTCACGCTGGACGGCGACGAAGCGGCAATCTCTGAGGCAAAGAATGTACTGGCCAAGAAGAGCGCCACCTATCAGAATGTGTATTTCGCTTCCGACGGTGAGGCAGGCAAGTTCACCACCAATATCTTTGCCTATCCCACCACCTATGTGGTTGACAGGAACGGCAACATCGTGGGCGACCCCATCGTGGGTGCTATTACGGAAAAGAATCAGGCGGAGGCACTGCAAGCCCAAATCGACAAGGCGCTCTCCGCCGATATGGGCTGACAAACGGAGGTTTCCCCGCAAGGAGGGATACGCGCCATAAGGCGGCGGACAGGTGATGTCCGCCGCCTTATGGCTATTTTAGATGAGGTGTTTGCAGCTTGATCTCAAAGGAAATGCGTATCGGTCAATCAGCCGTTCTTGCGCTTGATGACCAGCGCGGCTCCGGTCAGCGACAGCAGGGCGCTTACGCCGTACAGCGCCACACCGGCGTCAAAGGTCTTGGGAGAGGAGATCGGCTTCTCCGGTGTGGTTGTTTTGTTCGTACTATTGCGCTTATAAGTGTTTACAAAGGTCATCTGATCCTCAGCAGCGCCTTCACCATTTCTAGTGGAATAGATATTCATCTTGGGAATACCATTCTCATCCTCTGCTTCACCGGGCAGTACATACCACACCGCGTCGGAATATGTCCATCTCGGAAGGTTATCATTCACCTCACGGACAGAGAAGCCCTCGCAGACAAACTGCTTAACTTGCTTCGTCGGGCCACTGATGATCAGCTTGCCGTCATAGTTACCCACACCTTTGGTGGTCACGACAGCCGTGTACGTCACATCCTTATATTCCGAGGTATTGCCGTTTCCAACGTCAAAAATCTCCAGTGTAAAGTTCGTCTCTCCAGGAGCGGTGTTGCCGTTCAGCTTCACCGTCTTGGTGAAGGGAATCGCAACGGTAGTAAGATTCTCGGTATAGGTGTTCGTGAATATAGCCCGCTCTATTCCATCATTCCCAGGCTGATAGACTGTAAGATCCATATCCCCATGTCGTAAGTCATATGTGAAGACCAATTCATAGCTTTTAGGAGAATACTCCCATCCCGCCTTGCCGCCGTTCTGCTCTGTCAGAAGGAAGACCTTTCTATACCTGACAATATCATTACTGCCCGCATTACTGCTGGGATTCCAGTGGTGCTCGGCAAAGTCAGATGCCGGGAGCTTAAATTTAATGGTTTTCACAAAAGTGTCAGTACCAGCAGCGGTGGATATCGTCAGGTCATCCAGCAATTCGATGCCATAGTAGGCAAGGTCACGCTTTGTTTCCCCCTCGTTCACCACATCCTCCAGCACAAATGTGAAGGTTTCCGCGGGAGGCGCTACATTGCCCGTTTTCTCCACCACTTTCGTAATGGAAAGTTCCTTTTCGAACGGGTTGGTGTCGGTGGGTACTACCTCCGTTGCCCATGCGGTGGCGGCCAGACCCAGTGTCATGACCAGGGCCAACAGCAAGGCGAATAAGGTTTTTCTGCTTCTTTTCATGTGTTTTACCTCCATTATTCGTCGTTATTTTTCCGGCGCGCACAGCGCCAAGTGAACAAAGCCAAGGCCACCAGCGCGATCCCAAGGATCACCGCCAGCCCTTTCCAGCATTTACGCATGGCGTCGTCTCCTTCCCGTGTTCACACACGCGCATCACTCCCACTGGGGATAGAAATAAAGTACCGTGTCCGGCTCTATCTGAATGGGCAGATAGGAGCCGTGCTGTCCCTTGTCGATGGACAGATAGGTGTAGTCCTCAAAGGCCATGGGAACCTGCACGATGAAGCTATCGTGGATGATCCGTTCCGTCTCGCCGGGCGTGTATCTCTTGCCGCCGGTGCGGGTCAGATCCAGCATGATCACACCGGAGTATTCCCCGTTGCCGGTCAGCCCCCAGTCGCCTGTATAGACCTCCTCCGGTGTGACGAAGTCGCTTTCGTACCACCAGGTGAAGGTGGCCGAGCCCCAATCGTCCTCCTGACTGCTGTTGGCGTGCAGCTCCAGAGTGGCCAGAGCGGGCTTATCCGTATGGCCATCCCACGCCCATATCTCCTGCGTCAGCTGGGAGCCGGAGGGACACGTCCAGCCGATGTCGCTGCCGAAGCCGTCGTTCCCCTCCTGCGAGTAAAAGGTGAAATCGTAGGCCAGCTTCCGGTCGTTCTCATAGTCATAGGGCAGCGCCACGATTCCGGGGATGGGATACCAGCTCAGGGTATCGGGATGACTGTCGGTCAAAAGCAGCTCCGTGGTATCGGTGGGGACAGACCCCAGATCGTTGGAGACAAACAGCAGGATCGGGTCGCCGCTCTCACTGCGGTAGAGCACCTCAACGGTATCGTAATCGCCCTTCGCCTCGTTCCACCGGACGCGGTTCACCGCCACGGTGGCGTTGGGGTCGTGGGGCACCACGCAGAACAGGCTTCCGCTGTCGCCCACCACCCGCTCCTGCGGGATATTCCGAATAAAGGTATACTGGGCGCACAGTCCCGGCGCCGTATCGTTCATCCAGTCCCGCAGCGGGATCGCCAGATCACTCAGCTTGCCGTCGATATCGCCGATGTAGGCCACCGCGAAGCGCTCGTCCTGCTGCCGGTCATCCAGCTCCTGCCGCAGCAGATCCAGAGAATCGTCGTAGGCACCCGGCTCGCCGCCTATATCGCTGCCCGTGTTGCCGCCGTCTGTTCCGCCGGTGGTCGTTCCGTCACTGATATTGATAGTTCCCATGCCGGGTATCTCCACCTGACAGGCTGTCAGCGACAGCGTCATGGCCAAGGCCAGCAGCGCCGCCACAAGAAGCCTGACCAGTTTCTTCCCATTATTACGCATGGGTCGCCTCCTTTCCGTGTTCACACACGCTTACTCCGTCCACTGGGGATAGAAGTAAAGCACCGTTTCCGGCTCCATCTGAACGGGCAGATAGGAGCCGTGCGTACCCTTGTCAACGGCCAGACAGTTGTAGTCCTCAAAGAGCATGGGCACCTGAACAATAAAGCTGTCATGAATAAGCCGCTCCGTCTCGCCGGGCTTGTATCTCTTGCCGCCGGTGCGGGTCATATCCAGTGTCAGCACGCCGGAGTATTCCCCGTTGGCGCTCAGCGACCAGTCGCCCTCATAGACCTCTTCCGGTGTCGTATAGTCACTCTCATACCACCAGATAAAGGTGCCCGAGCCCCAATCGTTCTCCTGACTGCTGTTGGCATTCAGCTCCAAGGTGGCAATCGCGGGCTTATCCGCCTCTCCCCGCCACACCCATAGCTTCTGCGTCAGCTGAGAGCCGTCGGGGCAGGTCCAGCCAAAGTCGCTGCCGTCGTTTTCATCGTTCCCCTCCTGCGAGTAAAAGGTGAAGTCAAAAGCCAGGTTCTTATCGTTCTCATAGTCGTAGGGCAGCGACACCGCTCCGGTGGTGGGGAGCCAGCTCAGGGTATCGCCATAGCGGTCGGTCAAACGCAGCTCCGTGGTTTCAAAGGGAGTCTTCTCCAGATCGTAGGAGACAAACAGCAGGATCGGCTCGCCACTCTGGCTGCGGTAAAGCTCCTTAATGGTCTCGTAGTCGCCCTTCACCTCGCTCCACCGGATGCGGTTCACCACCACGGTGGCGTCGGGATCACGGGGCACCACGCAGAACAGGCTTCCTCTGTCGTCCACCACCCGCTCCTGTGGGATATTTCGGATGAACGGATACTCGGCGCACAGCATCGGCGCCTTATCATTCATCCAATCCCGCAGCGGAAGTGCCAGATCACTCAGCTTGCCGTCGATATCGCCGATGTAGGCCACCGCGAAGCGCTCGTCCTGCTGACGCTCTTCCAGTTCCTGCCGCAGCAGATTCAGAGAATCGTCATAGGCCCCCGGCTCGCCGCCTATATCGCCGCCGTTCGTGCCGCCTGTGCTACCGGTGGTCGTTCCGTCACTAATATTGATGGTTCCCATGCCGGGTATCTCCACCTGACACCCTGTCAGCGACAGCGTCATCATAAAAACCAGCAGCACGAACACAGTCAGCGTGGCCGGTCTCTTCCAGTACTTGTGCATGGCGTTGCCTCCTTCCTGCGTTTTGGTATCACTTATCCCTGCGCGGGGTCAAACATGAAAAGCTCGTAGGGTATCTGCTGGATGGGAAGTCCGTCGGCGCTGCTTCCGCCGGCCACGTTCAGCACCGGGAAAATATCGAAGGCCGCGGGTACCTGCACAGGGAACGCGCCCGACACCGTGGTGGGCGCCTCGCCCTTTGTATACTGCTGTCCGCCGGTGCGGGTCATGGTCAGATCCATCAGTTGCCCGCCGTCCGTCAGCTTCCAGCTGCCCTCATAGATCTCCTGCGGATCGCCGTAGTCCTTGGTATACCACCATGTGAAGGTGATCTGTCCCGGCTCCGTGCCGCTGCCCTGTGTCAGGGACATGGTGGCCATGGCGGGCTGCTCCGCAAGATCGCCTTGCCACGTCCAGATGTGTCCGGCCAACTGCTCCGCCGTAGGAGCCGTCCACATGCCATCGTCGCCCACATCGCCGCCATCCATGCTGTCGTTTCCGGTGTAAACGGTAAAGTCGTAGCCCAGCTCACGGCCGTCCTCAGGGGAATAGGGCAGCGCCACTATACCGTAGTAGGGATACCATTTCAGGGGCTCTTCTCCGCTGTTGGTCACGATCACCTCGGTGTCGGGATCGGTCGCCTCCCCCATGTCGGCGCAGGCAAACACCAGAAACGGCTCGCCGCTCTCGCTGCGGTAGAGTACCTCGACGTTATCGTAGCCACCGGCCTTCTCATTCCATTGGATGCGGTTCACCACCACAGATGTGTTGGGGTCGCGGGGCACCACGCAGAACAGGCTGCCGCCGCTGCCCACCACCCGCTCACGGGGAATATTCCGAACGAAGGGATACTGGGCGCACAGTTCCGGCGCCGCCTTGCTCACCCATTCCTGTATCGGAAGCTCAAAATCGTCCGGGCCGCCTGCCGCGCTGCCGATGTATGCCGCCGCGAAGATATAGTCCGGCACCTCTGCCATGCTCTTCCGCAGCAAGGCAAGGGATTCATCATTGTCGCTTCCCGTATGGATCGTATGATCGCCGCCCGCATTGCCGCCTGTGCTGCCGTCGTTGATATTCACGGTTCCAATGCCGGGAATTTCTACCTGGCATGCTGTCAGCGATACCATCATCGCCAGAGCCAGCAGCAGACAGAGAATGAGGTCCTTTTTCATCGCTTCCTCCTTCCGTTGCGTAGTACTAGAACTTACCGCTTGTACTGGAGCCGCCGCCGCCGGAGTGATCGCTGCTGCCGCTGTCGCTGTCATTAGAGATCTTTCGGCGGGTTTCCGTGGTGTGGGTATAGCGGTCATACTGCTCCGTCAGGTTCAGGCCCTCGGCGGTCACATAGGCATCCGCCTCCGCGCCCTGACGGACGGTCTTCATTTTGCTCTTCAGGAACAGGCACACCGCTATCGCCAGCACCACGCCGATACCCAGTGCCATAGGCAGCACCTTCATCAGCGGCTTGCGGACAGGGTGTCCCTGCTCGGCACGGTCCAGATATTCGTCGCAGGCGGACAGATAGTCCTCAAAGCCACCTTTCCAGTCATTGTCGGCGAAGTTGTCCAGAAAGACCTCCGTCATCTGATGGCGTCCATATTTGTTGACTGCGTACTCGGCAGTGCCGCCGTCACGGACGAACAGATCGTAGTCCCGGTCGTACATGCTTAGCATCAGCATGATGCCCTCGCGGTTTTCGCCGATACCAAAGTCGTTGCCGTCATAGATGGCCACCGCCGCATAGTGGATATCGCTGTTGTAGTCCTCATAGTCGTCCACGGTGACAATGTACACACCGCAGTTATACCGCCACGAGATCTCATCGGCCATCATCTCTAGCTCCAACCACTCGTCCTCGTCCAGCAGGCCCACCGTGTCATAAATGAAGAGGTCATCCTCAGTCTGCTCCGCCCATGTGGGAACCAGCATCGTCAGCACTGCCAGCAGGGCCAGCAGATATGTCAGAATTCTTTTTTTCATCTCAGCCGCCCTCCTTACATCAGCATCAGTATCGCCGCCGCAATGGCACTTACCGGTACGGTGATGGCGGCGAAGATGGCCCAGAACTTGCCCATGTCCGTAGGCAGGTCACCCACCAGCTTGCCGGTTTGTCCGTTCATGGCAAAGAGAAAATCTTTGTCGTTCCATTTGGTGTGCAGCATCCAAACCGGCAGCAGCGCATAGTGCACCTTACCGCGGCGTAGCCGGATATCCTTGCCCTTGGTGATGCAGGTGTCGTACTGCGTGGTGGTGCGGCGCAGCGCACCCTCCAGCGAGGCAGCACAGCGTCCGTCCGCCCGCTCCTGACTCTGCTCCACGGTCACGTCGTACTTGTCCGCCAGGAAGCCCGGCAGATACGCCGTGGAAAAGGCTCGCAGATCCTTATAGTTGTAAGGCTCGATGGAGTCCATGTGGTCGTCAGGCATCTTGCTGGATGCGTCCACCGGCACCTTCTCGAAGGCAATGGAGCCGCCGCGGCGCACGTCGTAGTGCTCCACCTCGGTGATCTCATAGTCGCCGCTTTCGTAGACGTGGGTAATATGGCCCTCGTAGTCCACAGTACCCTCCGCCTGTCCGTCAAACATCCAGAAGGGGACGTACACGCCCTTGACCTCCTCGATATGATTGCCGTTGGTAAAGGCCTTGGGCAGCAGGGGCTTGCCCTTATAGTGGTTCTTCAGGGCGGCCACTGCATCCTCCTTGCTGAGCTTGAAGGGGATCACGAAGTCCGGCTTCAGCGCACCGCTGAACTGGCCCGGTACCACGGTGGGATTGCCGCAGTAGGGGCAGGAGGTGGCGGCGGTGGAGGCGTCGCAGATCAGCTCCGCGCCGCAGCTGGGGCAGGAATAGGCCTTCATGCCGTCGGCCTCCGTGCCCCAGTCACTGCTGAGGCTGGAGGTATCCCAGCCCTGTGCCTCCATCTCCGCTATTTTCTGGCGGTTCTGTTCCGCCTTGGCGTTGGCCTGCTCCGTGGCGGCCACAGCCTTGGCCTCTTTCTCCGCGTACAGAGCTTCGATCTGCGCCACGTCATATTTCGCGCCGCAGAAATCGCATTCCAGCATACCGGATGCCCCCACAAAATGCAGGGGACCGGTACATGCCGGGCATTTATAGTTGGTAATTTGGGATGCCATTACTTTCTCCTTTCCGCTACGGGAGCGGCTTTGGGCCGCTCCCGTGGAAAATGGCGTTCAGATATTTATACGGTTAATCAGGGTCAATCAAAGGCTGAGGTTGTACGCGCCGGCAGCGATCAGCTTGCCGTTGTCACCGAAGAACAGGGACAGGCAGCACGCCTCATCCTCGGCGGCGTACCAGGTGTATACACCGCGCTGGTACTCCTCATCATACTGGTACTCAGAGCAATCCACACCGATATGCTCCTTCAGATCCGCATAGGTCAGCTTCGACTGCGCATCACCTTCGGTGAAGTAGTTCAAGCCACCCAGATAGGTGAAGAATGTCTCGTTCAGCACTTCCAGCGTTGCTCTGTCAGAGGTCACGGCCTGTATATCCGTGGATTTCATATCAATGCCGGGCAGAGCGCCGCCCTTATCGCTGCTGCCGCCACCACCGCCGCAAGCAGCAAGGGACAGCGTCATCAACACGGCCAACATAAGCGCAATCGATTTTTTCATAATAAGTTTCCTTTCTTTTTGCATCGTCATTTGTTATTCCGTCCAACTATGGCAGGAAGGATCAGCGCAAAGGGGCACCGCAGTTCTGGCAGAATTTCTCACCGTTGCTCTTCGCTCCGCAGCTGGGGCAAAAAGTGGAAGCGCGGGTCTCCGCCTCCGGCTGCTGGGGGATAGGCTGCTGAGGGGCAGGCTGCTGTGGCTGCTGGGGCGCTGTATACTGCTGGGGCTGCTGCGGCTGCTGGGGGGCAGCGGCATACTGGGGCTGCTGGGGCTGCTGATACCCCTGCTGGGGTGCAGCATTGTACTGGGGCTGCTGCGGCTGCTGATAGCCCTGCTGAGGTGCGTTGTACTGGGGCTGCTGGGGCTGCTGGGAATAGGGATTCTGATAGGGCTGATGAGGCTGCTGGGAATAGCCGCCCTGCTGATAGGGATTATTCTGATAGGGGTTGTTCTGGTAGGGATTGTTCTGATAAGGGGCTGCCTTGATAGGAACGCCCTGATACGTTCCTTTGCCGAAAGCCAGCAGGGGCATGAAAACATAGGGCAGGAAAATCAGTCCCGCCGCAAAGCCACCGCCCTTGCCGAATGCCTTGGCCAGCCGAATCTGCGTCTGGATACCCAGAATGATGTTATAGAAGGGGATCAGCATCAGCAGGAAGCGCATACCGCTGCCCCAAGTGATATCAAACAGCACATAGAGATTGTAGAAGGGAACAATGGCCGCCCAGCCGGGCTTACCGGCCTTCCGGAAGATAATCCACATGCACACCAGAACAAACACGCACAGGACAAGCGAGATAATGGTGGGCAGCGGGTTAAAGGCCGGGGTACTGCTGTAATCGTAATAATCGTAATAATCGGAATAATCGTACATTGCTTTCTCCTTTCCTAACGACATCGCCGGCTGGCAGTGTGCTTGCCGACTAATGTGATTTGTTGTCACAGGGTTGTTGCCCAATCCAGACAGAATCTTTTGCCACCGCGCTTCACGCCGCATAATGGGTAGAAATCGGGAGAATGGCTCACCTACGCCTGAGGCTGATAGGGCGGCTGGGTACGGTGTGCTTAATCTTCCTCTGCCGGAGCATATTCCTCGGAGGTACCTGTAAGGAGCTCCCACAGGAGCGTCCTCAGGGCGTCCTCATACTCACCGTTGTATTCTGCCGTGAGAATCTCGTCCTCTCTCTGGCTGGTGATGTAGAGGTAGCTCTCCGTCCCGTCAAGGACAGACACCCCCTCTGGCAAGGCTCTGGGCGGTTGATGCCAGTTCCCCCGAAGGCACGTCTCCACCTCAGCCCATTGCTCCGATGTCAGGGGCGCGTCTATCCGCTCTACCCTTTCTCGGCTACCCTCGGTGTCGATGCACCACCCGGAGATGGTATACGCACCGTCTGTCTCCTCCAAATCAAAGCGGAAACAGTCGTCGTAGCACGAAGCACTCTGCGACCAGTGGATGCTCTTCAGCGTGTCAGCGTCCTGAAAGACGTTGGCAAACTCGTTCTCCATGCCGCCACCGTCCATTATGCGGTCGGTGACAAAGTGCTTATAAAGACCCGAGATCGTAATACCCACCACAACGCCCGCGATAAGAATGACGATCATCTTCTTCATGGCTTTAGGGGCGAGGCGTGCCGCAATTGGCGCAGAACTTGCCCTTATTCACCGTGCCGCACGAGCAGGTCCACTCGTCGCTGGCAGGCTTGGGCTGGCCGCACTCGGCGCAGAATTTGCCGGTGTTCACCGCGCCGCAGGCGCACTTCCACTCGCCGGCGGGGGCGGGCTTGGGCTGGCCGCACTCGGCGCAGAACTTGCCGGTGTTGCCGCCGTGGCCGCAGGAGCAGGTCCAGCCGGCGGGAGCGGCCTGCTGTACAGGCTGCTGGGCGGCCTGCTGCTGACCCATGGCGAACAGGTTCTGGGCGTTCATGCCGCCGGCCTGACCGGCCATTCCCATGCCCATAAAGGCCATGGCAGGGCCGGTAGCCGTGTTGGAAGCCGCCATCTTCATGGCGTCGCCCTGACTGCCCACCAGATGGGCGGCAGCGCGGGTGGGATCCATGAAGGCCGCGTTCCGCTGCAGCTCCTTGAGCATCTTCTCGTCTTCCTCGTCGGCCGTCACACTGGATACGCCGAAGGAAACGATCTCGATACCCCGCAGGTCGCGCCACTTCTTGCTGAGGACCTCATTCAGGGCGTCGGCCAGCTCCATGGTGTGGCCGGGCAGCTGGGAGTAGCGGATGCCGTTTTCGCCGATCTTGGCGAAGGCGGGCTGCAGCGCCGTCAGCAGTTCGGTTTTCAGCTGGCTGTCCAGCTTGTCGCGGGTATATGCCTCCGCCACGTTGCCGCACACATTGGTGTAGAACAGGGCGGGATTGCAGATGTGATAGCTGTACTCGCCGAAGCAGCGGATGCCCACATCAATGTCGATACCGGCCCGCTGATCCACCACGCGGAAGGGCACGGGATTGGCAGTGCCATACTTGTTTCCGATCAATTCCTTGGTGTTGAAGTAATAGACACGCTGATCCTTGGGAGCCTCACCACCGAAGGTGAAGCGGGTGGTCATGCTGTCGATGACAGCACGGACGCTCTCCTTAAACTCACCGGTAAACAGAGAGGGTTCGGTGGACATATCGTAGGTAAACTCGCCGGGCACGGCGCAGACCTCCACGATGCGGCCCTGATCCACGATCATCATGCACTGGCCGTCGGCCACGGCAATGACGCTGCCGTTGGAGATGATATTGTCGCTGCCCTTGGTGTTGCTGCTGCGGCCGGAGGTGCGCTTCTGACCCTTAACAGCCATGACGTTCTCAGGCAGTGACTCGCAATAAAAGTACTCTTTCCACTGGTCAGCCAGTACGCCGCCTGCGCTGCCCAATGCCGCTTTAATCAGTCCCATAGTTATGTAATCTCCTTTTCTTTGTAATAATTTCTATCTATGAATGATTTGTTAATCCTCGTTCCACCAATGGCCGTTCCACCACAGGCCGTCCGACCGCTCGCAGTAGACGATCCACATCTGATGCGGGCCCTCTCCGAAGCGGCGCAGCTCCAGATAGTTGTTGTCGATCACGGTCACGTTGAACTCAACACCTCTCGGGCCGCCGCCCAGCGCTGCGAACCAGTCCTGATTGCCGCAGTCGTGGTACATGGGGCCGCCGAGGAACTTTATATACAGCTCGTTCAACGTTTCACGTTCGCCGTTGGAGTAGGTGGCGTCGTACTGGCATACCATGCTCCATACACCCTCGCCCATAAAGTCGGTCACGCCATCAGCGCTCATGAATGTCAGCGTCAAGGACTCGCCCGCCGTCTCCAGCGGGATCCTCCCGTCCGCCGTCTCGACCGAAGTTCCGACCCATGTCCCATCCAGATACTCCCGCTTGCCCGCGTAAACAGCATCGGGATGGGAGTAGGAGAATCTGCCGAAGCCTATGTCGCCCCAATAATCATCGTCGTCATCGGACTCCACATTCCCCACCGGGTCAACGCCGTCCGCCGGATCTGCCACATCGTTGTTGTCGCCGGGCAGGGGCGGTGTGTCTATCGTGGTGCTGCCGTTGTTCTCCGGCTGCCCGTGGGGAACAAACTCCACCTGACAGGCCGTCAGGCTCACCGCCAGCGCCAGAAGCAGCGCCAGCGCGATCCATCGCCGCTTCATGGTTTTAAGCCCAGGGATCCTGAGCGGCCGGGATGCGGATGCCGCTGAGAGGGCTGGAATACTCCCACAGGAACCATTCGCCGGTGGAGGGCTTCTGCCGCAGCTTGATAGGCCGGGGGGAGTCCGCGCCGGGCGTGGCGATAAATACCCGCAGATAGCCCGGTTCAATGTCCTGCGGACGGGGGTCAGCCAGTACGTTCAGCACATAGGGCTGCGTGGGAACGTAGCTGTTCTGGGGAGTAGCCCCGGCGAAGTACGCCAGCGGCAGATACTCCTTGCCCCGCAGACGATCCCGCAGGAACTGGCTGTCATAGGGAGTCATGGGTCGGGGCCCCCGCAGGAGGTTCATGGCCTCCACACCCTCGTTGGGATTTTTTACATACAGGTTCAATGCACACAGGAAGCCCGCCACCACCTCGTCCGGGGTGTTCAGGGACAGGTTTCGGAATTCTGCCAGCGAAGCGGGCAGCGCGTTCAACGTTACTTGCATATCTCTGCCTTCCTTTCTCTGATTTCCGTACCGTTCGTCAGCTGTCGCCTCTCACGCTGCTGGAGAAGCTAGCGGCCGTGTAGTACTCGTCGCCGTCACGCACCACGAAGTACAGCACATAGTAGTCACCCTCGCCGTTGAACCAGCCGTAGGCGTGCTTTTCACTGTTCCAGCTCCTCTCATCCATGCCGGTATGGGGAATGCCATCCTCGCCGCCCAGCATGGCCTTGATGTCGTCATAGGTCAATTTCGAGGACTTGGAGGAGCTCATATCCCACAGCTCTTGACGCACCTTCTGCATGGTGGGCAGATCCGCCCGGCCGGTGGCATCGGGATTAGACTTGCCGTACTCACCCTGACAGTTGGTGGTAGTCCGTTCAAAGGGATAGTTCTCCGGCAGGCCACCGTTGTCGCTGCCGCCAGCCGGGGGAACAGAGGCGGTATCGCCGCTGCCGTCATCGGGGATCAGACTGGTGTCAATCTGATAGGTATTGGCGATCTCCATAAAGGTCTTGCCGCGATAGTACTCCACCGCGCTTTCGGGCATGGGAATGTAATCCTCGTCCGTCCAGTTCTCGTCGTCCAGATGGCGCAGGTTCGCCAGCAGGCTGATAGAACCGTCTACCAGGTCGGAATCCACCTCGCAGCTGACATACAGGGCGCCGGTCTCATCCACGGACAGGATACCGTCCTGCATCTCGCCGCCCATGAACTCACCCCGCAGATCCAGACCGGTATCGTCATCGGGCACCACGCGGACATAGGTGTTGGCGAAATTGAAGTCGTTCTCGCCCTCCAGATACATGGCAAGCCACACCTCGCAGCCGCCCTGACCGTCGAACACCAGCCGCGCCAAAATCTCGTGGGCGGTATCGTTCAGTGCCTCAAGATCACCGGTAGCATCCGTGAGACCGGCCATGCCGTGCCAGTCGCCGCCGTACACTGCGGCGAAGTCATCCAGAGACATCTCATCCGCACCGGTGTTTCCGCTGGTACCGCTGATATTACCCTCACCCTTGCGGAAGGTCAGCTGCAGATCAAAGCCGAAGTAGTCGTTCACCATAATCAGGCCGTCCTTCAGCGTGCAGTTGCAGACCGATCCGTCTCTGTCCAGCGTCAGGGCGCCGTCCTTAGTCAGCTTCCACTCGATGGTCGTCGGGTCGCCGTCCAGCATAAAGCAGCCCGTACCGTCCTCTTTCAGCTCGATGTAGTTGTCACCCAGATCGTAAACATCCTCCATGGGTATCCACTCGTCAAAGGACAAAACAGCCTCGCCCATGTACTTGCCCACAGCGGGGTTTGTCTTGCTGCCGCCCTTGCCGCCGCAGGCCGCCAGCGTCAGTGCCATTACCAACGCCAGAAGCAGCGCCGCAAGTTTTCTCGCTCTTTTCATCATTTCTTCCTCCTGTTTTTCGGTATTTCTGTGTTATCTTTCTCTATATTGGCACGTCTCACTTGAGGCGATAACCGCATTCGGTGCAAAATTTCTCAGACTCTCCTGTCCGCAGGAGGGACAGGGCTACTTAGCGATATTCTGAGGGCTTTCCTCATACATGGTTTTCAGTGCCTGAAGGAGAGGATTCTCTGGGACTCCACGCCGGGGGACTCCACGCCGGGCCTTGCCAGCATAAAGGTCTCTCCTTCGGTGGTGTACAGGCAAAAGGCGTCCAGCGAATGAAAGAATTCCAGAAGCTGAAAGGGCTCCGGCAGCAAGACGTCATTGTATCCCTCCGTCAGCTTTACATAACCGGTCTTGTACACCCACATATCAGACGTAAGCTTTACCACTCCATCGACCGTCAGATTCATGCGGGACGCTTCAAGCTGCCCGATGCCCTCAATCTCCAGAACAATACTTTCGCCGGCGTTCTGCCATGTTCCCGCGAAGGGGGACTGATCCTCCGGTGTATATACCATATCGGGGCCGTCCACCATATGGTCGCCGCCCTGTTCCCGTGTTTCACCGCAGCCCATCGTTCCCCAAAGCACCGCCAACAGCAATACACCTCCTATCCAAAGCCGCCATTTCATAGGCATCACCCTCCAATCATCCTTCCTGATCGTTTTTCATGGGTGCCTTCTCGCATATCGGTACGTCTCACTTGAGACGGCTGCCGCATTCAGGACAGTAAACAGGAATCTTCTCATTTGTCGGTTGCCAGCCGCAGCTTTTGCAGCAGAAGGGCTGCCGGATACCGCAGTTGGTACAGAATTTACCCTCGTTCTTTGTCTCACAGTTGGGGCAGCTCCACTCCTTAGATAGCGGCGTTTTCGACTCCGTGGAGAAGATCACGTCCTCCTCACCGCACGCCGCGCCGTCCTTTGTCAGCCATCTATGTCCGCTGCCGTCGCTGTACCGGATGCGGAAGGCGTTTTCCGCATGGCTGAATGTCAGATTGTCGAAGGTGCCCGTCATGAGAATATCCTTATGCTCCTGCGTCAGCTTTACATTCCCGGTTTTGTACACCCATGCGTCAGATGCGAAGTCCGGCTCACCGTTCACAAACACCTGTATGCCGGACGCCTCAAACTGCCCCCGGCTCTCCACCTCTAATATGATGGTACCATCCCGGCTCTGCCACGACCCCGCAAAGGGGCTCTGATCCTCCGGCGTATACATCATACCGGGGCCGTCCACCATCTGGCCGGCCGGCGGAGCCTCCGCCCTGCCGCAGCCCATCATTCCCCACAGCATCATGACCAGCAGTACACCTCCTATCCAGTATCTCCGCTTCATCTGTGCCGACTCCCTTTATCATCTGTTTTCCGCGGACAGACCTTCCACCGGCTCGCCGTGCTCTTGCAAAAACGCCGCACAGTCGGTACACAGGTCGATATCCTCCCCCAAAAGGAAGCAGCGGTCACAAACCAGCCGCTTGCAGATCGGGCACAGGCTGAAATACTCCATTGCCTCCGTTGCGGCCCGCTCAAAGGCATCCTCCCGTTCACGCTGGTACAGCGCCTGAAAAATCACGCGCTTTCCCTCGCTCTCCGGCTGCATTCCCGCCTTGGAAAAGCGTACCGGCTGGCTCTCCCAGAGGAAGCCGCATACAGCGCAGCGCAATGAAAACTGAAATCTCTCCATAGAAGATATATCCTCCATGGACGCTTTAATGATGCGGCGCATTCCGGTTCCCTCCTTGCCTACATCGCCGTTTCTTTTCTGCCGTTCTTATGTCCGAAGTATATATACAGGTATATATACTTTTTAGCAATTTTTACTTAAAATGTCTATTACCCTAAGGGTGAATTTTACCTGCAACCGCCAAAATCACCCTTAGGCGTAGACAGAGTGCACAGCCCAAATCAGATCGGTTTGTGCACTCTGTTCATCATCTTTATGATCTGTTCAGCAGTTCACCGCTGCGGCCGCAGCTGGCAAACAGCTCAATATATACCTTCAGCTCATCGAACGAATCCACCCCCAGCTTTCGGTACAGATTGCGGTTATGAGTCTTTACAGTACTGGCGCTGATGCGTGCCAACTCGGGAATATCCTTGACGGTATAACCGTCCATATAGTATTGCAGGATGGTGCGTTCCGTACCAGTCAGCGTATTTGCTCTCTCCGTGAAGCCGCGCAGCCGCGCCTCCACATCAGGTGGCAGCGCACCCACCGGCCGCTCCCGGATCATGGTCAGCAGCTCGTCAATCTCCGAAATACCGGATGCCACCACCTCTGTTGGATTGTCCCTGACCGCCGCAAGACTTTCATTGATTGGTTTGACAAAGCGGCGGGACAGCACGGTTGCCGCAACCAGCATCGCCAGCAAAAAGAGCACCGAACCCAAAAACCACGCGAACTGTGACCCGCGCTCATAGCTGCGGAAGGTGTTGGCCGTTACAAGCGTCACCGCGGCAAGCGGAATGCCGTCCGAGGTAACGGCATCCAGCAGCCGGTGCCGCCCCAGATAGGACTCCTTGCCATCGGTATAGATGGTATAGTATTTCCCCGGCTTGATATGCAGCGTCCCCTCGGCCGTCAGGCGCGAGCCGTTGGTAGCGCCCAGCATAGTCCCCGACAGATTGAGAGTGTCGCCGTCAATCGGCGCCAGCAGGGTCAGCATATTGCCATAGCTGCTGGACACAGTGTCGTGGGAAAGGCTGAAATAGAGGTCGCTGATCTCCATACCGCAAAGCCCACGCACAGTGCCGCTGCCGTCCAGAATCGGTACGCACAGCAGCATCACATGCTCCCATGTATCCAGCAGCTCTGTGCGTTTTGTCCACAGGCTGCCCTCTGCCAGACGCTCAACCTGACTGGTGGCAACCTTATTACTGCCGGGAATCAGCGCGGTATTCAGTTCCGGATTCCAGCGGTTATGCATCTGAATCTGTAATCCCCGCGCCGCCTCCGCCGCGCCGCGGAAGCAGATCACATCCTGCTCCGACGCCACCGTGGGCTGAAGCCCGGAATAGCGCAGATACAGTCCCGCCCTGAGCGCGTCCGCATTGGGCAGCGCCGTGTTGGCGGTCACGTTCAGGCAGAAGAAGATTCCGCTGCACGAGGCGGCGCTCAGCGTAGTGCTCAGCGGCGTGTACAGTCTCTTTTCCAATTCCGCGATGGTTTTCGGATCGTCGTTGAGCGCGTCAAAAGGAATGCCCTTGGCCGCGAGAAAAGCATCCAGCTCCCGGCCCAGCTTTTCCGACATGGCCACGCCATGCCCCGTCAGCTCATCCATCTGCGCATCCAATGCTGCATATGTATTTCTCTGCTGAATGTCCAGGGCGCTGGCCAGCTGCCGCGCAGGGTGGGACAGCACACCCATAGCCATCAGGATCGACAGGATGGCCGCCACCAGCAGCAGCGCCATTGTGAACCAATACAGCAGCAGCCGCACACCCATACTGTGGCTGGCTGCATATGGATTGTGAATCGCATTCCGAATTGATCGCATGTGCTTTCCTCTTTCATGTGCCGTAATCCAGCTTAAAACTGTCCAAAGTCTCCCAGATCAGGGCGTCCGGCGTATTGCCGCCCTCCAGATACTGTGTCCGGCCCGCCGTCAGCTTCAGCCGCGCCAGATTTTCAAACCGCGTCTCCAGATCCAGATAATTTTCCATCTGGGGCGGATAGTAGAAGGTATATGCCTCCTGCGTTTGCAGATATGTCTCGTACAGCGACACATACATCGGGTCGCTCAGTTTTTCCACGGCGCCGGGCAGATAGTTCTCAAATGCCTCCTGTGTCACCGGCATATAGCCCAGGCTGGTCACGAATTCCACGTTGCATGTCGGCTCGGTCAGCCATTTCAGGAATGTAATGCACGCCCTCTCCCGTTCCGGGGTGGACTTTACGGTGCACATTCCCACACCGCGCTGCATCACCAGCTTCTCGCCCCCTTCAAACACCGGGCACGGCATGGAGGTGATCGTCACCTTTTCCGAGGTGTTGTCGGGATACGTCACCGTGTCGGAATAGTAGAGCACGCTGGCCGAGGATGCCACAGACACCACCACATCTCCGGTGCGAAGCGGCTCCGTGGCGTACCCGTCGTGCAGCCACAGGCCGCCCGTCAGCCCCGCCCGGGCATACGGCTCCCAGGCCCGCTCGAACCCGGGGCCGAACCTGACGCCGTCATCCCGGAAAAAGTCCTCGCCCAGCGATTCCACGCCCACCTGAAAGTAGTTGAAGTGGTAATCGTGGACAAAGAAGCATTTGCCGGTATCCGCGGCGTACCGCTCTGCCAGCGCGTAAACGCCCTCCCATGTCGCAAGATCGTCATAGCTTGCGCCGGACTGGGCTGCCCACCGGTCGAATAGCGTCCGGTTGACAAACAGCACCTCCGTGGATTTGGCAAGGGGCAGGATCGCCTGCCGTCCGCCGATCATCCCCTCCTCACGAAAGGCGGGGATAAACGCCGCCAGCTCCTCCTCACTGAAATAGTCCCGATAGTCCACCAGAATCTCCTGATCCGGCAGCGCCAGCACCGTCTTGGGGTAGGATACGAACATATCCGGCAGCGACGGCGCGCCCGGGTCGCTGTTGGCGGCGGCCAGCACGCTTTTGTGGATGCTGCCGCTGTTGCTGACCAGCTCCACCTTCACACGGATGTTCTGCTTCGCGCCCACCGTGCTGTTAAACCGCTTGATCAGGTCGTTCAGCGGGGAATCCACCTCGCCGCCATAGACATGCCACAGCGTTACGGTCAGCGGTTCCGCGTCCTTTTTCTGCGTACATCCTGTCACCGACAAAAGCGCCAGCACCAACAGGCACAAAACGATTCTTTTTTTCATGTTAGCGTCTCACCCTTTCGCGGGGGCGGGAAAAGCCCATTTTCCTGTCCTCGCCCTTCACATATTTCCTGCATCCGGTGACTGCGGAGGCGGCGGCTGCCGCCTCCGCGTCATCCTGCAAAAGTCTTGCGGCGGGCGTATGGAAAGCACCCCGGCACTGACAAAGCAGCTTACTGGAGCGTATGGAAAGCACCCTCCGCTGCCTGTAACCGCGGGTCACACGCCGCAAGGCTCTTTGCCCGTTACAGGGTAGGCGGCGTGGCGAGGCCGGTCGCCACCTCGTACAGAAACTGCAGATCATACACGTCCACGCTGCCATCATCGTTCAGGTCACAGGCGTTTGCACCCGCCGTGGGAGACTGGCTGGGATCTGTCAGATATGCATACAGCGCCTGAACATCCATGATATTACACTTGCTGTCACCGTTTAGGTCACCCCAGACACCACCCTGCGTCGTAAATTCGACCTTGATGACCCTAGCCCCATAAATAACTGCCTCTTTGCCGTTGACAGAGACTTTGGCATTTTCGCTGATCTCATATCCAAGGTCAACCTCGAGGCGGAGCCTGCAGTAATAGGTCTCTCCCAGCTGGAATTTATCTACTCCCCGTTTCAGCTGCAGACTGGCGCTGCCGTCTGCATTCTTTTTATACCATTCAAAGCCGCCCTTCTGCAGGTGAACACCGTCCGGCAGCCCCATAAGTTGCTCCGGTGCGTAGGGGACTCGTGCGTTTGCCCAAGGAACTGGTTGGACGTTGATCAGCAGGGAGTGATACACGGTCGTACTCGGCTCCGGGGTGAGCGGATCTGATGTAAAGTAGTACTTGCCGTTGTCATACTTTATACAATCCGCAAAGGCGGTAGACGGCATGGGGTCGTCGTTGTTCATCCGCAGTCGAAGCGTCGTGTAGAAATTACGGCCGCCCTGTGAGTGAAGGGGAGCCGCCGGGAGGTTCACGAAGGTCTTATCGTCCTTTCCCCGGCCAAGCAGCTTGACCTTATAGGTAAACCCGTCTTCAATGATGTCGCTTGACGTAAGGGTCTTCACGAAGGTCTTACCATCGCTTGTATATTTCAAAACCTCCACATCGGTGAACTCATATTTTCCGTAGATGGTGGCGTTGATGGTATCGTCCTGCTTGACCTTCACTTGGCTGGCCTTTTTTCCCACCTTCAGTTCGGAGACGGTGCCGTAGGCGTATTGAATCACCTCGGAGGGATAGGCGTCGAGATATACCTGAATCGTTGTCTCATCCTTATATTTGACAGTTATGCTATCACAGGGCCTGTTAAGACCTGTTACCGTGACACGCGGCAGCTCCTCCTTATCGAAGCGATAGCCCGTCTTAGCGGTCAGGGTCAGCAGCCGATGGTACATCCACTTCAGGTTGGCAGGGAAATTGTTGCCTGGTTTCAGAGGAAAGTCATCTTCATCCCAATAGCCGTAGGTATCCACCATGGTATACCCGGCGTTGCTGTCAGAAACGGTAAAGGCTCCGCTGCTTGTGTCGCCCTCCACCAGCGGCTTGTCGATGCTCAACCCTACATCGAGGATGGGGGTCTTATACTTTCTTATTTGCCGAAACTGCATACAGGCCTCGATCTTATCGACAACCTCAAATTCAGTCTTTTCACTGGTATTCTCGCTATACCACCTATGGCTGGTGTAGGAACCCTCGGTAACGGTATAAGTAGTCTTTCTCCTTCCCGGCCAGTGAAGCAGCCAGACGGTGCTTTCGATCCGGTTCTGAATATCCTGATCGGTCGTATTTCGCACTAGCCGGATTTCCTTCTCCAGTTGGCTCCAATTCGTAAACTCAAGGCCATTTTTGTCGAAGCGTTCATCGTCGTTCTCAAAAGTAAGATCAATACCGTAGGTTTTGGTTGTCTTGCCATTTCTGTCCTTCTCGAGGAAGCAGCCGTTGGCGATAACATAATCGTCATCCTGCAGTCTCTCGTCCAAATACCAGTACAGGTTCAGCAGGGAGTCTCTGTCGCCGCTGTAGTCGATTCGGGTCGGAGAAAGCGTATTGCTGTTGGCAAACGGCACATCCTGCAGAGTCCCACTCGAACGCAGCTTCGCCGCCTTGAAGTAATAGGCGTCAGAAATCACAAGGATAAGATTTCCCTGAAGACCCCGCTGATAGGGGTAATCAGAATAATTTTTTCCCATATCGCCCCGGGCGGGGCCATTCTCAGAGGCCGTCTTATTCATGTTACCCCGCACATACCAGTGCTGCTTGCCGGTCACATCGCAGGAGACCGCGCCGTTGGGGGTGATGAGGTACTGCACCAGACTGTTCAGCTTTTTGATGATCTCATCCTGGGTGGCGTCGAATGGTACATCCGTCAGACGGAAGTTTTCATATCTGTGGTAGCCGTCCTGCTTGGGAGCGCCGGCCACGACAAGGCGGTTCTGACGTGACGTACTGGTGTTATACAGGAAGGTGGCCGACCTTACCTCAAGAGGCAGGTGATCCAGATCAGACCAGGCTATATCTCCTGTAAGCGCCATCACGACGGACTTATTGAAGCTACCGTAGTGGATGAGCAGCTCAGGGGTGCTGTAGTTGGCCTCGGTGGGGCGGCTATCCAGCCGCACCAGATCAAATGTACCGCCGTTGATGGTGACGCGGGCTTTCGCCTGCACCTCGACGGCAGTGGCCATGTACCGGTAGTTCGTGGTGCTTTCATATGTGCTGGTATTTGCCAGCACCGCGCCGTCCGTAAACACAGCGGTTGCGCCCTCGCAGACACGGATGGCGGATCGCCGCAGGTTGCTGTCCGTCGGCGGAACCGTTATCTCCACCGTGCCGCCCTCCAGCGTAAAGGAGCCACCGGATTCCACCTTGATAAGAACGTATTCCCGCAGGGACGGAAGCGTACCTTTCAGTTTTCCTGACGATCCGCTGTCGCAAACAGTCAGCGAGCCACCGCTTCCAATGGTGATAATGAACGAGATTATTGTGTTGACATCCACGGTGTGGCCGTTCAGATCCAGCCGCTTATTGCCGGTGACTATGATACGATCATCCGTTAGTGAGGGAGAGTACGTAATATCTTTTGTGAGCCTCACGGTATTAACGCCGGCGCCCTGCAAGGCCTCCCGTAGCAACCTCCAGCTACTTACCTCGGCGACGCCGCCGTTCATCGCCAGCATCATCTGCTCCTCTGCCGCTTCTACCTCCAACGCATCCTCCGGATGCTCCGTGTTCTCCGTATTCTCCGGATTCTCCGGGTTTTCCGGGTTCTCCGGGTTTTCCGGGTTCTCCGGGTTTTCCGGATTTTCCGGATTTTCCGGATTCTCCGGGTTTTCCGGCTCTGTGAGGTTTTCCGGATCTTCCGTCTCCCCGCCGGGGGCTTCCTCTGCCGCGGGTAAGGCGGTGCCCTCACCATCCGCCACCGAGGCCATGGCCACGGTGGGCAGCAGGCTCACTGCCAGTACCAGCACCAGCAGCAGACTGATGATTCGTTTATACATTAGGTCGCGCCTCCTCTCTCAAAGGTCTTATCCATTAAACGCGGCAAGAGCCGCGTCCGCCTGCCGTCCGCCGATCATCCCCTCCTCACGAAAGGCGGGGATAAACGCCGCCAGTTCTTCCTCACTGAAATAGTCCCGGTAGTCCACCAGAATGTCCTCATCCGGCAGCGCCAGCACCAACAGGCATAAGACGATTCTTTTTTTCATGTTCGAGCCTCACCTTTTCGTGAAAAAATACCGTGGAATACGGCGTTCCGTCTGCTTGCGCCGTCAAAGCGCAAGCGCCATCTCTGCAGGCGGCAGGGCGAAACGATCCCTGCCGCCCACAGAATGTAAATTTTACTTCTCTCCTCTGCGCTTTTTGCCAACGGCCCAGCCGCTGCCGCTCAGCGCCAGCAGGGACAGCCCTGCATACAGCGCGATACCCGCATCACCGGTCTTGGCGGATGTAATAGCGGTGTTCTCCGCGCCGCTGTCCGGCTTGGTGGCCGGGCTGTGGCCGGACAGCACGGGGATCTCCGTATTCTCATTGCGCTTAAAGTGGCAGACGGTGCACTCCTCGTGCTTCAATCCGGTCTGGGTTCTGGTGGCCGCCTTGTCTACCTTCCACACGAAGGTGTGGCGCGCCTGATCCTTTGTGCTGCCGCTCGGATTCGGGCAGTCCTTGTCGGTGCACTGATGCCAATGGCTCGTCGCATCCTGGTACCACGTGCTGTCGTCGTAGGTATGCTGATGGTCTCCCACATACGGCCCCACGGTGATGGACTGCCTGACCTTGATATCGCTATTGCCGCTGCCATCGTTATACTGGATCGTCACATACGTCTGCCCCTGCGTGAGCTTGTCACCATGGAAAATCGTATAGTCTTTCGCGGTGAGGTCAGCCTTGCTGTTGTCGTCGTAAACCGCGGTGACCACCATACCCGTCGGGTCGAACTTGTCGCCGGCATTGTACGTAGTCTTATTCGGCTCCTTGGTGATCTCAATGTGATCCACCGTCTTGACGACCTCCGGTTTGCCAAGGTTGCGGATCACCCGCATATCCGCAGCTGGCGTACCGCTCCACGGCGAGTCAAAGTCATCCGCTCCCACTCCGTTTACGGTCACCTTATTCTTTGTAAGCTCGTCGTAGTTGCAGCCTGTAACTTTGTTAAAATAGACCTCTATCCGATATTCTGTATCCGCCTGGAAGGTTGCACTGGATGTGGGCACCCAGTTACCCTCTGAGTCTTTTTCCATAAACCGGGAGGAGCTAAGAGTAATAGGAGTCTCTATCGGCGTCGTAACCTTGGCATCTGCTACATTTGCGCCCGCCTTATATCCGATCACCGTGATCGGCAGTGTGGTCACATTTGTCTCGCTCGCCGGTTTATAGGTGTTGCGTGCCGTGAATGTGATGCTCTTATTGTCGTGGGTCATTTCCTGTTCGCCACTTTCGTAGATGGTGTTACTGAACGGTGTGAAAGTGACCTTATGCCATATATGCTCCCCGATCTGCTGACTCCATCCGGTCTGCGTCACGATATACTTGCCGGGTTCGACCGATACGGTGCTTGTTCCTTTTCCGCCTGCTCCGACGTTGACAGTCGTCGTATCATAAACATAGTATCGTGGAGGCTTTCCACTTATGGCTTTCTTGACGTCGAATGTAAAGGTCTTGCCTTCCGCACTGACGCCCTTAGGCAGTCCCTCCACCTCCACGTTGATTGTCAACGTACACGTTTTTTCACCCTCTGCTGCTCGCGCCGTTGTGGGCGTCAGACACAGCACCATACAAAGAGCCAGTATCATGCTGAGCCACTGCTTTTTCATGTTTTCTTCCTCCTGACTAATAATTATCCGTTAAACGCGGCAAGGGCCGCGTCGGCCCGCCGGATCCATTCGGTGCGGTCGCCGTACACCGCCGCGTCCAGCGAATTGATGGCGGCGGCCGCCTTCTCCCCGGCGTCCTCCTCGCCCCGCATGGCGGCGCTGAGACCCGAGGCCACGTCCTTGATGGCGGCCATCTGCTGCTTCCATGTGTTGGCGGCGTTGCCCAGCGTTTTCTGCACGCCGAACAGCGTATCGAAATACTTGCTGAGCTTCTCGTACTCCTTGAAGTTGTTCACCTCAAGGTTAAAGGCATTCATGCCGGCGGTGTTGATGAACACCATCCGCACCGTGGACTTTTTCTCCGTCTTGTCGCCGTTTCTCACCATCTGCTCTTCATACTTATAGTTCCGCAGATCGGCGATGCGGTACACGCAGGCCCGCGTGGTCTTGCCGAAGATCAGGATCTTGTAGTCCACCTGTGTAAAGGCCACCAGCCCGATGTCCTCCGCCACATACAGGTGCGCGCCGAAGCGCGTCAGCTTCTGGTTCTTATCCTTCGTCTTCAGACGGGGCACAAAGTAGTGATCCCACAGCTTCGTTCCCCGCTCCACCTGATCCAGATGCGCCTTCACGCCGGACAGGTTGCCATGCACATAGTCGTACACCTTGAAGCCCCTGCTTCTACAATTCTTTCGGCAGATGCAATTGCCGTCCGCCAGCTTCTGGGTCTGCATCAGGTTGATGTCCGCTCCGCAAATTCCGCATTTGTTCGCCATAACATTTTCTCCTTTCCGTCGTTGCCCGATTCGGCAGGTTCCTGTAGCTACTTATGAAATCATCCCATTGTGGGCGTTTTCCCTCACATGGCGTAGATCTGATCCATCAAATACTCAGCCGACATGGAGCCGTAGAAAAACTGATCAATCAGCCCGTCCTTCTTGGCGTCCCGGATGTCCTTTGCCGTCTGCCTTTCGGTGTTGGAGTCCACCATCAGCGCGATCTTGCAGTCGGGGCACAGCTCCCGCACCCGGTCGCGCAGCTTCAGCCTTTCACTGAGCTTCCACGGCGTATACCCCGTCACCTCCATTACGAGGGCGAACGGCTCGTACACCTGACACAGCTCCACAGTATCCCTTGGGGACTCGGCGCGGATCACCTCGATATCGTAGTCGGAGTTTTTGAAAGCGGTCGCCACTGCATCCGCAAACAGATAATTCTGCATATCGATCACAATTTTTCGCATTGAGCCATCCCTCTTCCTTTCCCGGTATATCTGATGAGCTTACCGCTTCCCATTGTATGTTGCTATTGTAGCACGGAAAAGCGGCTCTGTCTGTCCACAAAAGTGAGGACAGACAGAGCCGCTGATTGCGGATAATTTTTTGAATAGACGTATTCCCGTTCAGTTTTCTTCTGCCGTGCCAAACAGGCTTCCCGGCACCACCAGCCGCTTGCTGACCGCGGCGACCATTAGCCGGTTGCGGTTGGGGTAGCCGGTTTTTTCCAGCATCCGGTTGATATAGGTGCGTACTGTGGATTCCGCCACATTCATACCCGCGGCAATCTCCGCGTAGGTCTGTCCCTCGCAGAGCAGGCGCAGCGTCTCCAGCTCCTGGTCGGATAAGTCGCAGGACAGGACGTTCCCAAGCCGCACCGACGGCGCGTCGTCCGGCCAGAAACACTTGCCGGACAAGGTGCCCTCGATCACGCCCACAAGGTCGCCGGAGGGGGAATCCTTGTACCAGAAGCTGTCGGCCCCGATCCGTCTTGCCCGTTCCAGAAAGCGCCCCTCCAGCATGGAGGTCACCATCACGATCTTGATATGGGGATAGATCTTCTTGATCACCTCGGCGGCGGTCAAGCCGTCCGAGTCGTTTTCGGTACAGATATCCATCAGGATCAGGTCAATATGCCCGTCGCCGCACCGCCGGAGCGCCGCGTCGGCACGGGTCAGCGTGCCCGCCACCCGGCAATCCGCGCATTTTTCCACGCAGGCGCACAGATACATTCTGGCAAGGGCCTGATCCTCAACGATCAATATGTCTCTGACAGCCATTCGTTCCCCTCCTCTAAATTCCCCCGATTTGGTATTCCTATCACCAGCGCGAACTCCGGCAGACTCTGCACCGTCATGGTTCCGCCGATCCTTTCGATCCTGCGGCGCAGATTGGACAGCCCGCCGCCCTCTGTGATAGTCTTTTCCGGCGGCCTTCCGTTATTGCGGATCAGAACGGTATATCTGTCGCCGTCCTCCCAAATGTTGGCCATCAATTCGGTTGCCTGCGCGTACTGTATGGCGTTGTTCAGGCAGACCTGCATGGCGGCATACATCAGATCCGCCGCGCCGTTGGCCGGCTCTGCGCCTCTTATTCTGACGGTCACGCCGCTGCTGTCCGCGCTTTCATACAGCTTTTCCCTTGCCGCCAAAAGACCCGCCTCCTGAAAGACGATGCTTTTCTCCCACTCCCGCAGCACAATGTCTGCGTCGATGCCGCCAAGGTCTCCAGCCAGATACTGCTTCGTGACGGTGATACAGGCGGCAAGGCTGTCATGCATAGCGGATTTGGCGGCAAGCTGCTCCCGCTCCCGGGCCACCGCCGCAACATTTTCCGAGAGACGACGTAGTTTTTCCGCGTCCTGTTCTAGCCTTCGGTTATCCTCGGCCAGCTGCTCCAGTGCCCGGTGCAGCGCCGTAACATCTGCGGCGGTCAGCTGTATGTACGTTTCCCCATATCGGTCGGTCACGGCTGCCCTCTCAAATTTCCATACCAGCCCGTCCGGAAAGCGGTAGGTATCCTCCGGGCTGGCAAGGTGCATTATGCCCTTTGGCGGAGAGGCCAGCGCCTTTTGAAGTTCCTCCAGATATTGCAGATCGCTGTTCAGCAGATACTGGCTCAGCCGATACATCTGCCGGTTGCACAGCACGATGCCGCCCGACCGGTCAAAAAAGCATACGGCGGTGGGCAGCCGGTCAAAGCTCTCCTTAATGGCGTTAAATCCGAAGCGTCTCAGCTTATGCATCCTCACGCCCCCTTATCCCTGTGCGGACCAGCCACAAGCCGTCCTCCCGCCGCACCGTCACCTCAGGTGAGGCGACCACCAACAAATCGGCGGCGCACTCCACCGACAGATCCATTGCGCTGTCGGAAATGGAGATAAACAGCGAGCGCAGATCGTCTACCGTGGTCTCCGCGACGATTTCCAGAAGCTCAAACAGCCGCACGACCTCAGAGGTGCGCATCGGTCCTGTTGTGCGATAGATCACGCCGCACTCTGTGCCGCAGGCGGTCAAGGCTCGCACGGCTTCGTCGACCGTCAGCCGCAGCTCCTGCTGCGGCAGCCACTGGTACTCACTGCTGAGAAAGTACAGATTGGCGCTGCGCTTGATGTAGGTGCCCAGCAGCAGCACCTTCTTCAGCAGCCTTCGCCTCTCGGCGGGCTCGGACTTCTCGCATCGGGCAAGCATCTGCCGCATCTGGGCTGTCTGCCTGCTGTGCTTTGCCTCCAGCTCGTTGTATATACGGTTCTTTTCGGTCAGCTCATACAGACTTCTCTGCACAAGATAGGCATCCTGCAGCTTTTTCTTGTTGCACTCCATTTCCACCTTGTTCGCATTCAGCCGGGCATACAGCTCCGTCAGTGGGCGCACATTGTCCTGCCAAACGGCGTAGCCGCCGCTGATGGGCGCCGAGGAAATGCACATGCCATCGGGCCGAACGATCCGCTGCCCCTCCTGCGGGCAGGTCATATCCTCACCTGCGGCACAGGAGCGCAAGACGATTCGGCCGCTGCGATCCGCAATACAAGCCGCCAGCGTTGTGGCCTCAAACAGTTCCACATATCCCGTGTTGGACGGTATCATACGGCAGCGGATACAACTTTCATAGATGGCGGCATACAGCAGGCAGAACATCACGTTCATATCGCCGAACCACCACCGAACAGCCGGAATACCCGACAGATAGAGAATACCGTACAGGAGCGTCGCACAGCCCAGCACAAACGGCGTTATCCGCTTCCTTTCACCACTCGGAATACGGATCTTCCGGAACAGACAGACAAGGGAAAAAGCCATACAGCCCACCATCCAGCCAAGGCAGATAAAATACAGCGGGCGGTAGGAATACGTGCCGGAAACCGGCAATCCGGGGACACCGCTTTTGAAGGCGAATACCTGCTGATGCAGGTCATTGGTGATCACCAGTAGAAACAGTACCGCAGGGATGATCGACAGCATACCGATTCCACGGCTCAGGCGGTAATCCTCTGACTTTCCCATGGACAGGGCGATATACACCCACAGCAGCGGGAGGAACAGCATCGGCAGATAGTAGAGATACCATATGTACCGCCCCGCCGTCAAATCGGTGACAACGCTGTATTTCAGCGTCCGCAGTATGAGCCACAGCAGCATCAGCGCCGCCGTCAGCCGCAGGCAGTGCAGCGTCTGCCGCTGGATAATGCGCCGATCGAGTGAAAAGCCCCACAGGGTGAAAAGCAGCAGATAGAGCGCCGTCCGGATATGGTTCATGACAGGACCGCCGATGTCGAATTTTGCCAGCATTCGGCAGGCATAGGCTATAGCGATTACCGTAAACACGAAGACCATCGGCAGCAGATGCTTGGTGGTTCCTTTCAAGAGACAAGGCCCTCGCTTTCTTCAGGCTATGTCCGCAGACACACCTTAATATATAGCATAAAACGCCGCCCGCCGCAACTCTTTCCTGTCGGACGGGAAAGAAAGAGGGAGGATGCTCATGAGAGTTCTCTCCCTCAGTAAGACTGTCAATATGCTCTTTATAGCGCCGGGAGACTCGCTCCTTAGGCGAGAGGCGAGGCATTATGACGCAATGAGTGAATATCAAATCTTTAATAAGCGACATACGCAAAAAGGCACTGTACCTTTTCAGTGGTGCTTGTACAGTGCCTTGGTTACTTATAGAATTCTATCATGGTTCGCAACCTGTTCCTTCTGGAACTTTTTCTTGTTGGCGCTGGCCTTGATATGGATCCCGTCAATGAAAATTGCGCTGGGATCCAGCATTCTGTTGTTCAGTGCTTTGTTGAGAATATGCTCAAATATCTCACTGG
>ERZ1503820.201-NODE-201-length-21379-cov-4.498218_pt1 | contig 21379 bp, 19 predicted proteins | sample MGYA00571766_ERZ1503820 | MGnify/ENA primary metagenome ERZ1503820 (study PRJEB39906, sample SAMEA3182086) | gut metagenome | biome: human; feature: gut; material: Stool; isolation source: human stools | place: Canada | collected 2013-01-21 ...
GACGCACCACTACGGCGGCATCCGCAAGTACCAGTGGGTCACGGTCCCACTGGAGCTGCACGGCAAGGTCGTCCGCGCCGACGGCAGCGAGATCTTCGTCAAGATCGGCGCCGATCCCGCCGACCCGCAGTTCGTCATCAACGACCTGCTGCCGCACCTGGGCCGCGAGCAGGGCAAAAAACCCCTCAACGAGGCCATCCCGTCCGAATCGCTCAACATCCTCATCGGCAGCTGGCCCGAGCCCGACGACGATGGCCCGGACCGCGTCAAGCTTGCCATCATGCGCATCCTGCACGAGAAATACGGCATCGTGGAGGAGGATTTCATCTCCGCCGAGCTTGAGGCCGTCCCGGCCGCCAACGCGCGGGACCTGGGCTTTGACCGCAGCATGATCGGCGCCTACGGCCATGACGACCGCGTCTGTGCCTACGCCGAGCTCGCGGCTATCCTGCAGCTCGAAGCGCCGGAGAAGACCGCCGTCTGCATCTTCGCCGACAAGGAGGAGATCGGCTCCGAGGGCGTGTCCGGCATGCAGTCCGAGGCGTTCGAGCACTTCATGGAGAAGCTCTGCCGCACGCAGAACGTCCCGCTGACCGACTGCCTGGCAAAGTCCTTCTGCATCTCCGCGGACGTGACCGCGGCCTACGACCCCAATTTCGCCGAGGTCTACGAAAAGCGCAACGCCTCCTACCTCAATTACGGCATCGGCCTGTGCAAATACACGGGCGCGGGCGGCAAATCCGGCGCGTCCGATGCCTCGGCCGAGGTCGTCGGCCGGCTCCGCAAGCTGTTCAATGACAACGGCGTCATGTGGCAGATGGCCGAGCTCGGCAAGACCGACGCGGGCGGCGGCGGAACGGTCGCAAAATACATGGCCAAGCGCAACATCGACACGCTCGACGCGGGCGTCCCCGTGCTCTCCATGCACGCGCCGTATGAGACCGTTGCGAAGCTCGACTGCTACATGACCTACAAGGGCATGAAGGTCTTCTTCGAGCAGAATTAAATTTACAGAACAAAATTTACCGCGATCAGGAATATACGAACACCCTCCGGCATATGGATATGCTGGAGGGTGTTTTCTTCATGCAGAACCTGATTTCCGTTCCTGTTCCCATGACCTCTTGCCGGCAGGAGGCGTATCTTCAGCGTCTTCGCCGGCAATTTCCTTTTGTCTACATCCGGCCGCTCACGCGCACGGCCTTCGGCCGCCGCGTCTGGGCGCTGCAGCTCGGCGGCGGCAGCCGCAAGGTCCTCGTCGCCGCGGGCCACCATGCCAACGAGTGCATCACGTCGGACGCGCTCTGGCAGTGGCTGTTTGCCTACTGCGAGGCGTTGCTGGATGGCGGCGCGCTGGACGGTGTCCCGGCGCGGGAGCTGTATCACGATACCATGGTCTATCTGGTCCCGCTGACGAATCCGGACGGGGCGGATCTGGCCGCGGGCGTCTGTGCGCCCGACAGCCCGGAATACCGCGCCGCGGCGGCCATTGCCGCGCAGTACCCGGAGGTCCCGTTCCCCTCCGGCTGGAAGGCGAACCTGCGCGGCGTTGACCTGAATCTCAACTATCCCGCCCGCTGGGAGACGGCCCGGCGCATCAAAAAGGAGCAGGGCGTCTGCACGCCTGCCCCGAGGGATTTCGTCGGCTTTTCTCCGCTGGACCAGCCGGAGTCGGCGGCGCTCGCCGCCTTTGCCCGCTGCGTCCATCCGGATCTGATGCTCGCTTTGCACACGCAGGGCTCCGTCATCTATCCCGGCCCTGCCGAATCGGCTCCGGCCGGGTCCGCCGCGCTGGCGGCGGCGATGTCCGAAGCGTCCGGCTACCCGGTGGAGCCGGTGCCGGAGGCCTCGGCCAACGCGGGCTTCAAGGATTGGTTTCTGCAGTGCTTCCGGCGTCCGGCATTCACCATCGAGATGGGGATCGGAGAAAATCCCCTGCCCATGACGCAGCTGCCCGCGCTCTGCAGGGCGCTCCGCGCCATCATGACTACGGCGCTTTTGTGGTGATCAGCCCTGCGCTTCCTTCGTCATCTCGTTGAAGGCCGCCGTGTCGAAGGTGATGACGAGGTGGTAGACCTTTTTCCCATCCTGCAGCTGCGCTTCGATCTCGCGGCGCAGCTGCGCGGTCTTGTCCTCGTATTCCGCCGGGATGACCATGTCGAAGATCACGTTCGCGTGATGCGGGCCGGAGACCATACGGAAATCGTGGATGGACAGCCGCGGGTCGATGCCGCGGAGGATCTGCGTCACGCGCGTATGCACGGCTGTGACCTCCGGATCGTCGGTCACGATGGGGTCGTAGTGGATGACCAGATCGACGTGCAGATCGCGCTTGGCCTGCCGCTCGATCTCGTCGAGGATCTCATGCGCGACGAGCGGGTCGATGCGGTGGTCAAGCTCCGCGTGGACGCTGGCAAAGCGGCGGCCGGGGCCGTAGTCGTGCACCATCAGATCGTGGATGCCGAGAATGCTGGGGTGCGAGGTCATAAGACAGGCGATCGCGTGGACGAGCGATTCGTCCGGCTTCGCGCCGATCAGGGGATCGATCGTATCCTTTGCAATGCCGACCCCGGACCAGAGGATGAACAGCGCGACGAGCAGCCCGACGTATCCGTCGATCTTCAGTCCCGTCAGCTGCCCGACGATGCACGCGAGCAAGACTGCGCCCGTCGAGATCACGTCGTTGCGGCTGTCGGCGGCGGCCGCGGTGAGGGCGGCGGAGCCGATCCGCCTGCCGAGCTTCCGGTTGAAGACCGCCATCCAGAGCTTTACCAGAATGGAACAGACCAGAATGACGACGATCAGCGCCGAAAACTCCACGGCCTCCGGATGCAGGATCTTGCCGACCGAGCTTTTGACCAGCTCCACGCCGATGACCAGAATCAGAACCGCCACGGCCAGGCCCGACAGGTATTCCATGCGCGCATGGCCATAGGGATGCTCGTCGTCGGCAGGGCGGGAGGCCAGCTTGAACCCGACGAGCGTCACGATCGAGCCGGACGCGTCCGACAGGTTGTTGACGGCGTCCGCCGTGATCGATACGCTCCCGGAGATCGTCCCGGCCAGAAGCTTGAGCGCGAACAGCAGAAGATTGCAGACGATGCCGGTCACGCCCGCGAGCCGGCCGTATCCGGCGCGGACCGCAGGGTCGGAAGTGTCCGAGGCATGTTTTACAAAGAGCCGCAGCAGAAGATCCGTCATGACGCTCCTTCTTTCCAGTGAGTATTATTTTCATTATATCGCGGGACCGGCTTCCACGCAAGTATGCAGTTTCCGGCGCACGGCGGCAGCCGTGCGCTTTTTTTCGGCAGGGGGATTGGAAAACGGAGATATCTGTGATATGATTAAAAAAATTGCGATTTTTCGCCAGAATGTTGAGTAAGGAAGGATCCGGAATGGAACAGAATCTGACATTTGCCGACCTTGGACTGTCGGAAGAAATTTTGCAGGCGCTGGAGAAGAAGGGCTACGGCTACCCGACCCGCATCCAGGCCGAGGCGATCCCGGAATTTTTACAGTGGAAAGACGTCATCGCCAAGGCGCCGACCGGCACGGGCAAGACCTTTGCCTTCGGCATCCCGATGATCGAGCATATCGACGCTGAGAGCGAGGACCTGCAGGGCCTCATCCTGGCCCCGACGCGTGAGCTTGCCATCCAGATCTGCGACGAGCTGCGCGGGCTGCTCACATACTATAAGAATATCCGTGTGGCCGTGGTCTACGGCGGCGCGAAGATCGAAGGGCAGATCAAGCAGCTGAAGGCGCACCCGCAGATCGTTGTCGCCACGCCGGGCCGGCTGATGGACCACTATAAGCGGCATACGATCTCGTTCGACAAGGTGCAGACCGTCGTGCTCGACGAGGCGGACCGGATGCTCGACATGGGCTTCTTTGACGACGTGACAAAGATCATCGAGAAGGTCAAAAACCGCCGCAATCTCGGCCTGTTCTCCGCCACCATCTCGCAGGAGGTCATGACGGTCTCGTGGATGTACCAGCGCGACGAGGTGGAGATCACCGTCCCCGCTGACACCGACAACCGCCCGGACATCACGCAGTATTCCATCACCTGCCCGCCGCTCGAGAAGATCGACATGGTCAGCCGCCTCATCCGCACGCTGCGGCTCGAGCGAACCATCGTCTTCTGCAACACGAAGGTCATGTGCCAGCGTCTGCGCGACGATCTGGTCCGCATGGGCCTCGACGCCGACTGCATCCACGGCGATATCCCGCAGCAGAAGCGTGAAAAGACCATGCGCACCTTCAAAGACGGCAAGCTCCCCATCCTCATCGCCACGGACGTTGCCTCCCGCGGCATCGACGTCGACGACGTCGACTGCGTCATCAACTATGATGTGCCCGAGGAGAACGAATATTACATCCACCGCATCGGCCGGACCGGCCGGGCCAAGAAGAAGGGCATCGCCGTGTCCATCCTCGGCACGTTCCCGGAGCAGGCAAAGCTGGCGGAGATCGCGAAGTATTCCCACTATGTCGTCCAGCCCGTGAAATTCGCGGAGGACGGCGCGCTCGTGGAAGAAGAGCCGCCGAAGCCCAAGAAGGCGCCGCCGCGCCGCCGCTTCCGTTGACGGCAGCGGAATGGGGCGTGCTGCTTCTGTGCTGCGCGCTGCCGGGAGAGGAAAAGCCGCTGAGCCTGCCGCAGTTTCAGGAGCTCGGGCGGCGGGTGCGGGCGCTCGGCTGCCGGGGAGACGATCCGCTCAGGGAGCTGACGGCCCGGGATCTTGCCCGCCTCGGCTATGACGCGGCACAGAGCGCGCGCATCACGCGATTGCTTGCGCGGGAAGCGCAGCTGGAGCAGTATCTGCGCGCCGCCGCGGCGCAGGGCATCACCGCCGTCACGCGGCTGTCTTCGCAGTATCCTGCGCGCCTGCGGCACACGCTCGGGCCGCGCTGCCCGGCGGTGCTGTTTGCAAAGGGCGAGGCGGAGCTTCTTTCCGCGCGCTGCATCAGCGTGGTCGGCTCGCGCGAGCTGAGCGGGGAAGGGCGGGCTTTTGCCGCGGAGGCCGGACGCCGTATCGCGGCGGAGGGCTTCGCGCTCTGCTCCGGCGGAGCCGCGGGGGCGGACCGCGCGGCGCAGGACGCCTGTCTGGCGCACGGCGGCAGCGCCGTGATCTTCCCGGCCGGACGGCTGACCGACTGCCCGGCGCAGGAACACGTTTTGTATCTGGCGGAGCAGGCGTATGACGCGCCGTTCTCCACGCCGCGGGCGCTGGGGCGGAACTACCTCATCCACGCGATGGGGGAGAAGACGCTCGTCGCGCAGTGCCGGGCCGGCTCCGGCGGCACCTGGGACGGAACAACGGAAAATCTGAAGCACGGCTGGAGCCCCGTCTTCGTGCATGACGATGGGACGCCCGGTGCCAGGGCGCTGATCGAGCGCGGCGCGGCCGCGGTCCGCGCGCTCGGGCGGCTGGACGAGCTGCAGCCGGAGCAGCTGCATTTTTGAGGAAACGATGCGATATTACTACGGACAACTGACAAAGCCGCTGCAGGGCGTGTACGACACGCTCCTGAGCGGCTTTCGCGTATATGCGCCCAGCATCCGGATCCCGGATGTGGAGCAGGGGCAGCTGGCGGAGGTCTATCTGCGGCTGAAGCTCGATGAGCCGCTGCTGTTTTATGTGACGGGCTACCGCTGCCGGTGGATGCCGGGCGCGGCCCATCTGGAGCTGCTGCCGGAGTATCTGTTTGACAAGAGCAAGATCCGCACCCACCAGCAGGCGATCGAGGCCCGGCTTTCCCGCCTGACCCGGCCCCTGCAGGGCAAGCCGGAGCTTGAGCAGGAGCTCGCCATCCATGATTTTATTTTGGAGCAGGTGCGCTATGACAAGCTCAAAAAGCCCTACTCCCACGAGATCCTCGGCCCGCTGACGCAGGGCGTCGGCGTGTGCGAGGGCATTGCCAAGACCGTCAAGGCCCTGTGTGACCGGCTCGGCCTCTGGTGCATCGTGGCGCTGAGCGAGGCCGCGCCGGAGCGCGGCATCCGCTACCGCCACACCTGGAACGTGCTGCGCATCGGCGGACAGTATTACCATCTCGACGCCACGTTCGACAATTCCCTGCAGCGGGGCGTCAAGCGCTATGATTACTGCAATCTGGACGACAGCCGCTGCTTCCGCGACCATGAATCGCTGGTCTTTCCCATTCCCGCCTGCACGGACGGCCGGGCGTTTTACTACCGGAACGTCTCGTTCACCAAGCCGGAGGAGCTGGAAAAGCGGCTGGCGCAGGCGCTGCGCAAAAAGCAGCCGGTCTTCGTCTTCCACTGGCGCGGCGGCGGGCTGAACCGCCAGATCCTCTCAGAGCTGCTCGCCCTGGCCGGGACGCTGGCCCAGGCGCGGGGAAAACAGGCGTCCTGCTCCGTCAATGTGCCGCAGGCCGTCATCCAGCTGCAGTTTTCCGACGCGCCGGAGCCGGACATCACCATCCAGCAGGCAAACGAAGGCGAAGCCGCGCCGGAGACTCAGACCGTCTCCGAGTAGCTGCCGAGATAGCAGACGTGCTCGCAGACGCTCTCCAGCTCGCCGAGGAGCTTCGGCAGCTCCGGGGAGTAGACGGAGGCTTCGAGATCGAAGTAGAAGCGGAAGGTATCGTCGGAGCCGGGGATCGGGCGGCTCTCAAGCTTCGTGAGGTTGATGCCGCAGCCGTAGATGCGGGCCAGCACCTGATAGAGGCTGCCGGGCTCGTTGGCCAGCGTCACGAGAAGGCTCGTCCGGTCGGCGCCGGGGTAGACCTCAGGCTTGGCGGCGATGCAGATGAAGCGGGTGTAGTTGCCGTGCTCGTTCTGCACGCGGTCCTGCAGGCTCTGCAGGCCGTAGATCTCCGCGCAGGCGTTCGAGGCGATGGCGGCAAGATCCTTTCGGCCGGATTCGGCGACCATCCGCGCCGCCGCGGCGGTATTTTCGCAGCGGGTGACGGTGACGTTCGGCAGCTGCTTCAAAAATTCGGAGCACTGCTCCAGCGCCTGCCCGTGCGAGACGATCTCGCGGATGTCGGACAGCTTCGTGCCCGGGAGCGCCAGCAGACTGTGGTCGACCCGCAGGCGAACGCTGCGCACGATGGAGAAATTGTGCTTCTGCATGAGATCATACACCGCGTTGACCGAACCTGCCGTGCTGTTTTCCAGCGGCAGCACGCCGTACTGGCACAGCCCCTGCTCGATGGCGGCGAAGACCTTGTCGAACGTCGCGCAGAAGAACACGCTCGGGTGCTGGAACAGCTTGTCGCAGGCCTGCTGGGAATACGCGCCCTCCACGCCCTGGCAGGCGACAGCCGCCGAGGTGGGGAACAGCTGCGGCGTCGTGACGACGGCCCGCTTTAAGATCTCCGGCAGCGTACTGCTGCTGCCGAGCAGCGAGCGCTGGTAGCCGCGGCTGAGCGAGAACAGCAGCCGGAACAGGCTCACGGCCTCCTCCTGCAGATCCTCCGGCGCGGCTTTGACGATCCCCGCCAGCTTTTCACGCTCCCGGCCCGTATCCAGGACCGGCAGGGCGTGCTCTTTTTTATACGCCGCGATCCCGGCCGCCGTCTGCATCCGCTCGGCGAACAGCCGCAGAAGCTCTGCGTCGATCCGGTCGATCTGTGTTCTGTAATCCGAAAGTTCCATTCTATATTCCCACCCTTTCAAAAATACAAACAAAAAACGCGGCACAGCGTAATCTGTGCCGCGTTGCGAACCAGCCTTTGTTTCCGCGCATCACAAATTACCCTTACTGAACGGCAGTAAAGGTAAAGATAAACGCGAACATAGCGGAAACGTACATCGTAACGACCTCATTTCGAAGATGGCATCATGGTAGCAGACCGCGCCGGAAAAGTCAAGCCCCCGCGCGCAGCTTTTCCAGAAGCGCGGTGAAATAATCCGGCAGCCCACAGCTGACCGTCACCGGCTCGCCCGTGCGGGGGTGCACGAAGCGAAGTTCCTTCGCGTGCAGGCACTGGCTGCTCTGCCCGAGCTCCGGCTTTTTGTGGCCGTAGACCATGTCGCCCAGAATCGGGTGGCCGCGGTAAGCCATGTGGACGCGGATCTGGTGCGTCCGCCCGGTCTCCAGCCGGCACTCGACGAGCGTATAGGCCGCAAACCGCTCCAGCACGCGCCAGTGCGTGACGGCGCTGCGGCTGTTTTTCTGCGTGACGGCCATTTTCTTGCGGTCGGTCGGGTGGCGGCCGATGGGCGCGTCGATCGTGCCCGCGTCATCTCGGATCCGGCCGCAGACGAGGCAGACGTAGGTCCTTGCCAGCGAATGGTCCTTGAGCTGCGCGGCGAGCGCGGCGTGGGCGGCGTCGTTCTTCGCCGCGATGATGAGGCCGGAGGTATCCTTGTCGATCCGGTGGACGATACCGGGGCGCTTTTCCCCGCCGATGCCGGAGAGCGAGTCGCCGCAGTGCGCGAGCAGCGCGTTGACCAGTGTCCCGTCCGCGTGCCCCGGCGCGGGATGGACGACGAGTCCCTTGGGCTTGTTGACGACGATGACATCCGCGTCCTCGTAGCAGACCTCCAGCGGGATCGGCTGCGCCTCAATCGGGACCTCGCGGACCTCCGGGAGCGTCAGCTCCAGCGTATCTCCGGCTGAGAGCTTTTCGTTTTTCTTCACGGGCCGGCCCCCGTGCGTCACCGCGCCCTGCTCGATGAGCCGCTGGGCCTGGCTGCGGCTGAGAGACGGCACGAGGCGGGCGAGAGCGGCGTCCAGCCGCTCGCCGGTCTTATCGAGCGTCAGCGTCATGCCCGGCCTCTGGTTTTTTCTTCGGTTCGTCGGCCAGCAGCGCCTTGTCCTTGACCAGAATATAGACGACGAGGATGAGCGCGCCGAACGTGATGAACAGGTCCGCCACGTTGAACGTGGAGAACCACGGGATGCAGATCATATCGATCACGAGGCCGGAGGAGATCCGGTCGATGAAGTTGCCGATGGCGCCGCCGGTGATGGCCGCGATGCACCACAGCTCCGGCGTCTTTTTGAACCACTTTTTGACCAGCACATAGACCACAACGGCCAGATACACCGCCGTCATCACCACAAACAGCCACCGCGCCCCGCGCAGCAGGCTCAGCGCCATGCCGTCGTTCGTGATATAGTGCAGCTGCAGCCAACCGGGGATGAGCGTGATGGTCCGGCCCACCAGATGGGCCGCGGCCAGATATTTTGTCAGCTGATCGACAGCGACGATCGCCGCCGTAAACAGCGCAAGCGCAAGATACAACAAGGACAAGTCCTCCTTCCGGTAAGTAGAGACATCATACCATATTTTTGCGGCGATTGCAACGCCGCAGGGCAGAGCAGAAACAGAAGGGGCGGCCCTGCGGGCCGCCCCTTGTTTGCAGGATGAAATTATACGTACTGCTGCGTCTCCACGTCGATGACGCCGCGCGTCGTGATGCGCAGCTTCGGGATGACCGGCAGGGCCATGAAGCTGAGCGTCATGAACGGGTCGATGCCGCGGCTGACGCCGAGCTCGAAGGCCGCAGCCTTGGCCGCCTCGAGCTGGTCGTTCACCTCGGTCAGCGGCCGGTCGGACATGATGCCCGCGATCTCCAGCACGACCGAGCCCTTTACAACGCCGTTTTCGACCACGACGATGCCGCCGTGATGCTCGACGATGTAATTCGCGGCGAAGGCCATATCGGCGGAGTTGGTGCCGACGACGATGATGTTGTGCGAGTCATGCGAGATGCTTGTGGCCACCGCACCGGACCGCAGGCCGTAGCCCTGGATGTAGCCGAGGCCGATGTGATGCGTGCCCTTGTGGCGCTCGACGACGGCGATCTTCAGAATATCCTTCTCCAGATCGACATGGTCGGCATAGCCGTTGTCGGTGGTGATGATCTCGCCCGGGACCATGCCGAGCACGCCGCGCTGGCGCGTGTCGCGGAAGTCGTCGGGGGTCAGCGTGGCGACGTGGAAGGTGTCGTGCGCGCGCTTGTCGAGATATTCCTCGATCTGCGGGGCGTCAAAGTCACGCAGCTCGCCGTTGTTCCAGTACAGAACGCCCTTCTTGAACACCATCTCGACGTTGAAGTCCTTGAAATTGTCGATGACGGCGAAGTCGGCCAGATAGCCGGGTGCGATCGCGCCGCGGTTATTGAGCAGGAAATAGCGCGAAGCGTGGTGGCAGGCGGCCTTGACGGCGATGATGGGGTCGACGCCGTATTTGTTGATGGCCTCGCGGGCGATGTAGTCGATGTGTCCCTTTTCCAGCAGATCGCTCGGGTGCTTGTCGTCGGTGCAGAACATGCAGCGCTCGGCGTACTGCGGCGTGAGCAGGGGGACCAGCGCCTCGAGATTGCGCGCGGCCGTGCCCTCGCGGATCATGATGAACTGGCCGCGCTGCAGCTTGGCCAGCGCATCTTCAAACGTGGCGCATTCGTGGTCGGAATAGACGCCGGCGGCGACGTAGGTATCCAGATCCTTGCCCTGGAGGCCCGGTGCGTGGCCGTCGATCTTCTTGTGGTGCGCCTGCGAGGCGACGATCTTCGAGACGACCTCCGGGTCGTTGTGGATGACGCCGTAGGAGTTCATCATCTCGGCCAGACCCTGCACTCTGGGGTAGTCATAGAACGAGTCGATGGCACGGTAGTCCAGATTCGCGCCGGATTCATCCATCGGCGTGGCCGGGACGCAGGACGGCAGCATGAACCGCACGTCGATCGGCAGACCCTCGGTGGCCTGGAACATGTAGTCGATGCCGTCGGTGCCCATGACGTTCGTGATCTCATGGGGGTCGGTGATGACCGTGGTCGTGCCGTGCGGCAGCGTCGCGCGGACGAACTCCTTCGGCGTGACCAGGCTGGATTCCAGATGGATGTGCGCGTCGACAAAGCCCGGGCAGACGATCTTGCCCGTCATATCGTATTCGACTTCGCCCTCATAGCTGCCGAGACCCACGATCAGGCCGTTGGCCACGGCGATATCGCACGTCAGCAGCTCGTTGGAGAACACGTTGACGTAGGTCGCGTTCTTGAGGACCAGATCGGCCTTCTGACGGCCGGAGGCAGCCTCGATCACGCGCTGCTTCTTGATCAGCTTCCGCTGGATCTTGCCCGCATAGCTTTCAGTTGGAACAGACATATGACAGCTTCCTTTCTGCGTTCAGTTTTGCTTGTATCTGATATTAGATGGAATTATAGCACCGCTGCCGGCGCTTGTCCATGTTCATTTTCCACGGAATGTCGCTGTTTTTTTCGGCAATCTGTACAGGAGCCGGGAAATGTGATATGCTATCCGAACGGGAGGCGAGTGTTATGAAACTGTTGATGCACATCTGTTGTGCGCCGTGTGCGAATATGCCGATCGATGCGCTGCGTGCGGAGGGGGTAGAGCTGACGGGGTATTGGTACAACCCGAACATCCATCCGTTCACCGAATACCGCGCCCGGCGCAACTGTCTGCAGGAATACGCGAAGACGATCGACCTGCCGCTGCTCGTGCGCGACGATTACGGCCTGCGGCCGTTCGTGCGTGAGGTCGCGGAGGATATCGCGGGCCGGTGCGTCAAGTGCTACGAGATGCGCCTGTTTGAGGCGGCCCGCGCGGCGAAGGAGGGCGGCTTTGACGCGTTTACCTCCTCGCTGTTCATCAGCCCCTATCAGAAGCATGAGCTGATGCGCGACGTCGGCTATCGCGCGGCGGAGGAATACGGCGTCCAGTTCTACTATCAGGACTTCCGCCCCATGTTCCGCGACGGCCAGCAGCGCGCGCGGGAGCTCGGCTTCTACATGCAGAAATACTGCGGCTGCATCTTTTCCGAGCAGGAGCGCTATCAGAAGCCCAGCCGGATCATCCCCTGAAAGCCACGCCCGTCCTTCACGCACGGAACGCGGAGGACGGGCGCTTTTTGCAGAAATTTGCAACCGATATGAATTTACTAAAATTTCAGCTTGCAATTTCGACTGCATATCGCAGAAATTCTGCAGGATACAGAAAAAAGATTGCATAATTCAAAAATTATACTTGCATTTCACGCGGATATCGTGTACAATGCGGGAAACGGTATGCAGGAGGATGTTAATCCATGACGGAACAGACGACGCTTCTTGAAAACGACATTGCGCGGCTGAGCGAGAATATCGCGGAGCAGTACGCGATCGACGCGCATTATTTTGAGGACCAGAGCATCAAGCGCGGCCTTCGGAACGCGGACGGCACCGGCGTGCTCATCGGCGTCAGCAAGGTCGGCAGCGTCCAGGGCTACTATATGATGGACGGCGAGCGCGTGCCGATGCCCGGCAAGCTTTACTACCGCGGCATCAGCGTCGAGGATATCGTCACCGCGCACCAGCAGAACGGCACCTTCGGCTATGAAGAGGTCGCCTACCTGCTCCTGCTCGGCAAGCTCCCGACCCGCGCGCAGCTGCAGCGCTTCAACGACGTCATGGCCCAGGCCCGGCGGATGCCCGCCGCCTTCACCGAGGACATGATCCTCAAGGCCCCCAGCCGCAACATCATGAACCAGCTGGCCCGCAGCGTGCTGGCCCTGTATTCCTACGACGAGAGCGCGGACGATACCTCGCTCGAAAACGTTCTGCGGCAGTCCATCAGCCTCATCGCCCGCTTCCCGCTGATCGCGGCGAACGCCTTCGCCGCCAAGCGGCATTACTTTGACGGCAAATCCCTCATCCTGCACAATCCGGAGCCGGAGCTCAGCGTGGCGGAGAATATCCTGCGCATGATCCGCCCGGACAAGGCCTACACCCCGGAAGAATCGCACCTGCTGGACCTCATGCTCATCCTCCACGCCGAGCATTCCAGCAACAACTCCACCTTTGTCTGCCGCGCCATGTCCTCCTCCGGCACCGATACCTACAGCGCCATTGCCGGCGCCGTCGGCTCTTTGAAGGGCCCGCTGCACGGCGGCGCGAATGCCAAGGTCATGCAGATGTTCCGCGATATCCGCGCCCACGTCGGCACCGCGCCGACTGACGACGCCCTCGGCGCTTATCTCGATCAGATCCTCGACGGCGAAGCGGGCGACCGCTCCGGCAAGATCTACGGTCTGGGCCACGCGGTCTATACCATGTCCGACCCGCGCGCGGTGGTCATCAAGAAATACGCCGCCGCGCTTGCCCGCGACAAGGGCCGGGCCGACGATCTCGAGCTCATGGAGCGCGTTGAGGAGCTCGGCATCCGGAAGATCATGACGCGCAAGCACCAGTCGATCCCCATGTGCGCGAACGTCGACCTGTATTCCGGCCTCATCTACAGCATGCTGGATATCCCGGAGGATATGTACACACCGCTGTTCGCCACGGCCCGCATCGCCGGCTGGTGCGCCCACCGGCTCGAGGAGCTGGCCACCGGCAACCGCATCATGCGCCCGGCCTACCGCGCCATGCTCATGAAGGTCCCGTACATCCCCGTGGAAGCCCGCGAATAAAAAGCAGCCGCAGCCCCCGACAGGGGCTGTGGCTGTGTTTTATATGCTTCATTCATCAATTTTTACGATATCCACCGCGGATTCCAGCAGCAGATTGATCAGCTCGTTGCGGGAGCGATTCGACTTTGCGGACAGCGCGTCCAGCCGCTCAAGCAGCGTTTCTTTCATGCGCACAGATACGATCCGGTAACCATCGTCTCCCTTGCGTGGAAGCTTTTTTGTGATCCTGATTTCTTCTGCCATATGCTCACCTCATTGTGCTTAGTTTACCTTGACAGAAGATGAAATAATATATTAAAATTATATAGGCAACTATATAATACAAATATATATTCATATGAGGTGGGCGCGATGATGAGCAATGCATTTGAAGCCGCGTTTGACGCGTTTCTGGAGCGGCGGGAGTACGACGAGGCACAGCAGGCGCAGTTTGCGCTGGTCCGGGCGGCCTTTCTGGCGGGCTGGCTGGCCGCCGGCGGCGACAGGCCGCAGCAGGCGCGGCTGTTTGAGGTCCTGCGGCCCGAAAAAGACGAATGACCCGCGGGCGTGCCCGCGGGTCTTGCTGTCGGGGCAGTACCGCGTAATTGCGTCTGCTGCCTTAAATCTTTTTTGGCTGCTTGTCGAAGCCGTGGACCCAGTCGGAGAAGTGGTAGTAGAGGAAGTAGACGATCGAGCTGAGCGACCAGGTGATGGGGTAGGCCATGTAGATATACTGGATCTCGTGGATGATGCGCATGACGATGGTGATATACGTGATCCGGACCACGCACCAGAACAGCAGCATGATGACCATCGGCACGAAGGCCTTGCCCGCGCCGCGGCAGATCGACGCGACGGCGTGGGAGTAGGCGAGCAGGCAGAAGAACAGCGCGGTCGTGCGCATCTGCCGCGTGCCGAGGGCGATGACGTCCGGCGTGGGGCTGAAGAAGGCGACGAGCTGCGGCGCGAGCAGATACATCGTCACGCCGATCAGCTCCGCGATGACGACGGAGGCGATGATGCCGAAGCGCGAACCCTGCTTGGCGCGGTCGTGCAGGCCGGCGCCGAGATTCTGGCCGACGAAGGTCGTCAGCGCCATGGTGAAGCTCGTGACGGGCAGGAAAGCGAACCCCTCAAGCTTGGAATACGCGCCGTAGGCGGCCATGGCGACCTTGCCGAAGGAGTTGATGTTGGACTGCACGATGACGTTGGCAAAGCCGATGACAGAGTTCTGCACGCCGGAGGGCAGGCCGTAGCGGACGATCTGGCCGAGCATTTCGCCGTCGATGCGCAGCTCCTTCGGCTTCAGCTGATAGATCGTGCCCTTTTTCATCAGATGGATGAGGCACAGCACCATGCTCACGGCCTGCGAGATCGTCGTGGCGACGGCCGCGGCCCACACGCCCCAGCCGAAGCCGCCGATGAACAGCAGATCGAGCACGATATTGGTCAAAGACGAGATGATGAGGTAATAGAGCGGCCGCTTGCTGTCGCCAAGCGCGTTCATGATGCTCGTGCACATGTTGTACATGACGACGGCCAGCACGCCGAAGAAATAATACTGGAAATACGCGATCGCGTCCGGCAGGACCTCCGGCGCGGTGCCCATCCAGCGCAGGAACGTCGGCGTCAGCAAAACGCCCACGACGGTCAGCACGGTGCCGCTGAGCAGACCCAGCATCACGTCGGTATGAATGGCCTTGGATACGCGGCCATAGTCGCCCGCGCCGAAGTACCGCGAGATCGTGACGCCTGCGCCCATGGAAAGCCCCGTAAAGAAGCTGATGAGCAGGAAGATGAGAGGCCCGGACGCACTGACGGCCGCCAGCGCCTCATCGCCGAGAAACCGACCGACGATCAGCGCGTCCGCCGTATTGTAAAGCTGCTGAAAGACCTGACTGAGGAACACGGGCACGGCAAACTGCGTGATCAGCTTCCACGGACTGCCTTTCGTCATATCCAGCGTACTTCCGCCCAAGGGGCATCCTTCCCTTCTGTGCAGCGTCAACTGACGCGATATTTATCCGTAAAAAATACCGCGTCGACCGCGGTAATATTCAGCATACCAGAAATGCGGACAAAAAGCAAACCATTGTCTTCCAGACACATACAAAGGAGGTAAGAAGTAATCGTGAATAGGGAATAAGTGATGTGTGCCGCAGAGCGGCATGTTTTCCATTCGCTGTCGGAGCCAGCACCACACTTCTTCATGATTCCTTATTCCCTGTTCCCAATCTGTCTATCCTGTTTTTTGACACGTAAAAAGCGGGGGACCTGTGAGGTCCCCCGCTTTGGAGCTTTTTCAGCTGCGGATCAATACATGCCGCCGCCCATGCCGCCCTGGGCTGCTGCGGCCGCCATTGCGGCGTCAGCCTTAGGATCGGGCTTGTCGGCGACCAGAGACTCGGTCGTCAGGACGCAGGAGGCGATGGACGCCGCGTTCTCCAGCGCGGTACGCGTGACCTTGGTCGGGTCGACGATGCCGGACGGGATCATGTCGCAGTAGGTCTCGGAATAGGCGTTGTAGCCATAGCCGACCTTGCGGCTCGAGCGGATCTTGTCGTAGACGATGGAGCCGTCGACGCCGGCGTTCTCCGCGATCTGGCGGATCGGGGCCTGCAGGGCGCGGGCAATGATCTGCGCGCCGGTCTTCTCATCGCCGGAGAGCTTGGCAACCAGCTTCTCGACTGCCGGGATGGCGTTGACGTAAGCGGTGCCGCCGCCGGCGACGATGCCTTCCTCAACAGCCGCACGGGTCGCGTTCAGAGCGTCCTCGACGCGGAGCTTCTGTTCCTTCATGGCCACTTCGGTCTGTGCGCCGACCTTGATGACGGCAACGCCGCCGGACAGCTTGGCAAGACGCTCCTGCAGCTTTTCCTTGTCGTAGTCGGAGGTGGTGACGGAGATGGTGTTCTTGATCTCGGCGATGCGGGCCTTGATCTCGTTGGCGTCACCAGCGCCGTCGACGATGACGGTGTTGTCCTTGGTGACCTTGATCTGGCGGGCAGTGCCGAGGTCAGTGATCTGCGTCTCGGGCAGGTTCATGTTGAGCTCGGAGGAGATATAGGTGCCGCCCGTCAGGATGGCGATATCCTTGAGCATTTCCTTGCGGCGGTCGCCGAAGCCGGGTGCCTTGACGCACACGCAGGTGAAGTTGCCGCGCAGACGGTTGACGAGCAGGGTAGCCAGTGCGTCGCCCTCGACGTCCTCAGCGATGATGACGAGCTTCTTGCCGGTCTTGACGATCTGCTCGAGCAGGGGCAGGATCTCCTGAATGGAGGAGATCTTCTTGTCGGTGATGAGGATATACGGATCGTCGATGACGGCTTCCATCTTATCGGTATCGGTGACCATGTAGGGGGAGATGTAGCCGCGGTCGAACTGCATGCCTTCGACGACTTCCAGACCGGTCTCGGCGGTCTTGGACTCTTCGATGGTGATGACGCCGGACGCGCCGACCTTATCCATGGCTTCCGCGATCAGCTTGCCGACGGACTCGTCGCCGGAGGAGACGGCGCCGACTCTTGCGATGTCGTCGGAGCCCTTGATGGTCTCGGAGTTGGCCTTGATGGTCTCGATGGCGGTCTCAACGGCCTTTTCCATGCCCTTGCGCATGACCATGGGGTTCGCGCCTGCGGAGACGTTCTTCAGACCCTCGTGGACGATGGCCTGCGCCAGCAGGGTAGCGGTGGTGGTGCCGTCGCCGGCGATGTCGTTGGTCTTGGTGGCGACTTCGCGGACGAGCTGCGCGCCCATGTTCTCGAACGCATCCTCGAGCTCGACGTCCTTGGCGATCGTCACGCCGTCATTGGTGATCAGCGGAGAGCCGAACTTCTTGCCCAGAACAACGTTGCGGCCCTTCGGGCCCAGGGTGACCTTTACGGTATTGGCGAGCTGGTCGATGCCGGACAGCAGGGCCTTGCGGGCCTCTTCGCCATAAACAATCTGCTTTGCCATAAGAATTGCTTCCTTTCAATCAATCACGAATTATTCTACTACTGCCAGAATGTCGGCCATCTTGACGATGACGTAATCCTCGCCGTCGAGCTTGAGCTCCTGGCCTGCGTATTTGCCGGTCACGACCTTGTCGCCCTTCTTGACGGTGACCTTGACGTCGTCGGTGCCCGGGCCTGCGGCGATCACTTCTGCGATCACGGATTTTTCCTTGGTGGCGGTGGAGAGGATGATGCCGGATGCGGTCTTTTCCTCAGCTTCCATGTGCTTGAGCAGAACATTGTCTGCCAACGGGGTCAGCTTCATAACAATTACCTCCAGTATCCAGTCGCTGCACGAAGCAGCGCGTTTTACGATTTTTAGCACTCAATGCTTCTGACTGCTAACACCTATATAATAGCCGGACGCGGGAAAAAGTCAAGGGGTAATTTCGGCAAATTTGTGACCAGACTGTGAATTTTTCGCGTGATAGCTCAGCCCCTTCGGATAGAAGAAGCGGATCGCGTGCGGCACGACCTCGATTTTCGCGTCCGTCGTGTAGACGGCCTCGCCGTCGACATTGACGACCGACCGCTCCGCGCACTCGATGCGCAGCGACCGGCACCGGGCGTGGCGGATCAGCTCCGGGTATTCGGCGTAGCGGCCCTTCTGGTAATGGCCGATCACAGAGGCGACCTGCAGCAGGCTGACCTTTTCGACCACCAGCACGTCGAGCAGCCCGTCGTCCGGCTCCGCCTCCGGCACGGGGTTGAAGCCGCCGCCGTACCACCGGCCGTTGCAGATGCAGATCATGGTCTTCCGTCCGGAGAGCACCTCGCCGGAATCCAGCGTGACGGTATAGTCCGCCGACAGCCCGTGCACCATATTGGAAAGGATCGAGAGCACGTACGCGCCCTTGCCGGTCACGAGCGGCAGACGCTTGAAGCGGGCGATGTCGGTGCCGACCCGCGCGTCAAAGCCGATGGAGAGCACGTTCAGCGCATACGAATCGTTGCAGCGGATGAGATCGAACGGCGCTTCCTCGGCGCTCAGCAGCCGCTCGATGGAGGTGAAGGCGGCCGGATCGTCAAAGATCTTGATCGCGTCGTTGCCGGAGCCGCCCGGGTAATGCGTCACCGCCGCGTTCGGACAGCCGATCACGCCGTTGACGACCTCGTTGAGCGTGCCGTCGCCGCCGCAGGCGTAGAGGCGGACCTCCTCGCCGGAGGCGGCAGCCTGCTGCGCGAGCTTCCGGCAGTCGCCGGGCGCCTGGGAGACGAGCAGCTCATACTGCAGGCCGCGGGGCACAAACGCGGCGTCGATCAGCTTGCGGTAGCTTTCGGTGCGGTCAGATTTTCCTGCGGCGGGATTCACAATAAAAACGTGCTTCATAGCGCGGAACATTCCCCTTTCTCTTTCGTCTTATCAGTATCCGGACGATCAGTAGTACATGTACACGTTGCACTGCAGCCGGCCGTTGTAGAGCTTGCGTTTCTTGACGGCCTGCCTGCCGAAGTAATGCTCGAACTCCGGTTCGGAGGAGATGATGTATTTTTTCCAGCCGTCGGCATATTTGAGATGCCGGCCGAACGCGCCGTACAGCCGCTGCGCGCTGCGCTGCTCGAGCATCCGCTCGCCATAGGGCGGGTTGCAGACGAGAAGGCCCTTGTCCGTGGGCAGGCTCATCTTCGTGGCGTCCGCCTCGCGGAACTCGATGAGCTTGCCGACGCCCGCCTTGCGCGCGTTCTGCTGCGCGATCTCGAGGGAAGCCGGGTCAATGTCGGAGCCGAGGATGTGATATTCCCCGCGGTATTCGCGGTCAAGCGCCTCGGTCCTAGCCTGCTGCCAGACGGTCTCGGGCACGCAGGACCATTTCTGGGCCATGAACGACCGGTTCAGCCCCGGCGCGCGGTTCAGCGCGATCATCGCCGCCTCGATGCAGATGGTCCCCGAGCCGCAGAACGGATCCCAGAAGAAATCCCGCCCGCGGTACCGGGCCAGATTCACCATGGCGGCCGCCATCGTCTCGTGCAGCGGCGCAAGATTGGCCTCGCGGCGGTAGCCGCGCTTGTGCAGGCTCACGCCGGAGGTATCGAGAAACAGCTCCACATGATCCTTCATGATGGAAAAGCGCAGCTGGTACGTTTCGCCGGTCTCCGGCATCCAGCCGAGGCCGTATTTCTCGCCCAGCCGGGTCACGGCGGCCTTTTTGACGATGGCCTGGCAGTCCGGCACGGAGTGCAGCTGGCTGTTTAAGCTGTAGCCCTTGACGGGGAAGGCCCCGTCCTTCGGGATGAACCGCTCGAGCGGCGTGGCCTTGACGCCCTGAAACAGGTCCTCAAAGCTGTGCGCGTCAAACTCCGACAGCAGGATCATCACGCGCTCGCCCATGCGGCAGCAGAGGTTCGCCTTCGCCATGGCGGCGAAATCGCCCTCAAAAAAAACGCGCCGGTCCTCGACCCGGACGTTCGAAAGCTCCAGCCGTCGCAGCTCGTCGCCGACCAGCCCCTCCAGCCCGAACAGACACGGTACGCAGAAAGTCATAGTTTCCATGTTCGATCTCCAAAATCTATAGTAATATCGGTATTGCTCTAAGTATAAGGAATCCGCGCGCAAATAGCAAACGGTATCTGTTACGTTTTTGTAAAATATGAGGAAAAACTTTATATTTATTTGCAGTGACAAGCCGGAAGGAATCCGTTATACTGGATCCAGACAGGAAAGGGGGAGTGGAGCATGTCTTATGAAGTGATCGGATGGCTGATCGCCATCGTGGTCTTCATCGCCGCGGAGGCGGCGACGGTCGCGCTGGTCTCGGTCTGGTTCATCGGCGGCGCGGTCTGCGCGCTCGCCGCGGCGATTTTGGGCGCGGGGCTGGCCGTGCAGCTGGCGGTCTTTCTGGCAGTGTCGGCAGTGCTTCTGGCGTTCGTCTGCCCGATCGCCCGGAAGAAATGGACGAAAAAGCCCGAGCGCATGAACGCCGACCGGCTGGCCGGTCAGACCGCGACTGTGACCGAGACCATCGACGCCTGCGCCGATACCGGTGCGGTCCGCGTCAGCGGCGTCCTCTGGACGGCCAAATGTGCGACCGGCGAACGCATCGAAAAAGGCCGCCACGTGACCATCGAGCGCGTCGAGGGCGCGAAGCTCTACGTAAAACCGGCAGAAATGCCCTGTGAGAAAGCATAAACCACAAACAGAAGAACAGAAACCTGAAAAACTGAAGGAGGAACCATTATGCCCATCGGATTGATCGCGATCGCTGCCCTTGCAGTCATCGTGCTGCTCATCATCGTCAGCAACATCCACATCGTCCAGCAGTCCCGCGCGTACGTCATCGAGCGTCTCGGTGCGTTCTCGAAGGTCTGGCAGGTCGGCATCCACGTCAAGGTCCCGTTCATTGAGCGCGTGGCCAAAAAGGTCAGCCTCAAGGAGCAGGTGCTCGACTATCCGCCGCAGCCCGTCATCACCAAGGATAACGTCACCATGCAGATCGATACCGTCGTCTACTACCAGATCACCGATCCCAAACTCTACACCTACGGCGTCGAGCGGCCCATGATGGCCATGGAGACGCTCACGGCCACAACGCTCCGCAACATCATCGGTGATCTCGAGCTCGACCAGACCCTTACCTCCCGCGACGTCATCAACACCAAGATGCGCGCCATCCTCGATGAGGCGACCGACCCCTGGGGCATCAAGGTCAACCGCGTCGAGCTCAAAAACATCCTGCCCCCGCAGGACATCCAGAACTCCATGGAAAAGCAGATGAAGGCCGAGCGTGACCGCCGGCAGGCCATCCTGCAGGCCGAGGGCACGAAGCGCAGCCAGATCCTCGTCGCCGAGGGCGAAAAGGAAGCCGCCATTCTGAAGGCGGACGCCGAAAAGCAGGCCGCCATTCTGAAGGCCGAGGCCGAAAAGCAGGCCGCCATTCTCAAAGCTGACGGCGAAGCGCAGGCCATCATGGCCGTGCAGAAGGCCATGGCCGATTCGCTGGCGCTGCTCAACGAGAAAGCGCCGAACGATCAGGTCATCAAGCTCAAGGCGCTCGAGGCCATGCAGAAGATCGCCG
>ERZ1503820.208-NODE-208-length-21082-cov-4.791316_pt1 | contig 21082 bp, 23 predicted proteins | sample MGYA00571766_ERZ1503820 | MGnify/ENA primary metagenome ERZ1503820 (study PRJEB39906, sample SAMEA3182086) | gut metagenome | biome: human; feature: gut; material: Stool; isolation source: human stools | place: Canada | collected 2013-01-21 ...
GAGAAATCTACCATACCACACCTTTTTGTCAATTTTTTTCGAGATGTTTTTTGCGATTTGTTGAGATCAAAATCAAAAAAAATATCTGATTATCAACGTATTACATTTTTATTTTTTTCTAATAAAAAAGCCTCTTTCACCACGAAAGAGGCCTAAACGTTTCAGAAGTCCTAAGTTTCTCTCTACTTTTTGCCTCCTCCACTCTTTTTCTTCATGACTGCGTATTGATGAACCAGAGGCAGTTCCCGGAGGGCGTTTGCAGCATCCTTCCTTGCCTGGTCATAATCTTTTTTCTCCATTGCCATATTCATCATCACTTCATAGCAGGCGGCATTGTATCCGCCATCATCCCTCGTATTAGAATCCCTCATAATCTGGAGAGCGCGCCGAGCCGCCTTATAGCTGTATTTACGCATTTCCTCCGAGCCGTTAAGGATTTTCAGGATATAGGAAGCAAGCGAATCTTCCCGGGGGAAACACTCCAAGACGTGGTCAAAGATATCAACCATTTTCCGATAATTTTTCTCCTTCCAAGCCTTTTCCGCCCGCACTTCCGCCACAGTAGACGCAAACCATCCGTTATCGGAAAACTGCCCTGCATTTTCCTCAATCAACTTCTGGTATTCATCAAATTTCTTTTCCCGCCTTAATTCAAAGGATTTTTTTATGACAGCATACATGGCCTGCTGGCGGGCCTTCCGTTTCGCATCTTCTTCCGCAAACCTGTTTTTGTCAAAAGAGTCCAATCTGGCAGTTTCCGCCACCCATTCGGGCATCTTCTTAATTTCTCCAGCCCACAGCAATGTTCCGTCACGAACGACGACCGCGGCGGGAAATGAGTCAAGTTTGAGCAAATCACAAAATTCAATGACCGAACGATCCGATGGAATACCGACAGGATAAGGAGTCCATCCTTCCGGCCCGGATAAATAGTCCCGCATCTGTTTTTCCGCCGACGGATTGAGTCCCAATACCACGGCTTTTACTCCCGGATGGTCTAAAAGCCCGTGTTTTTTAAGAACGGCATCAAGAGCTCTTCCAGGAGCTGTTTCTCCAAGTATATTATTGTGGCCTCTCCAGAAGCTGATGAATACGGTTTTGCCGACAGGAAGTCCTGTTAGACCGGGATGATTGAACCATTTTAATTTGCTGAACAGGGGAGTGTACTGTTTGTCTTCCTGCACTACTCCCATTTCCTGCATCTTCCTCGGAGGTTCCGGTTTTATTTCAGCAACCGCCTGATTTACAAGATTCTGAAAGGATTCCTTATTGCCTGAAAGCTGCTGCAACTTCGTCCAGGCTTTGCTGATGGACGTTAAGGAAAGCGCCTTTTCCATATCCTGCAACGCTTCTTCCATATTTCCCTGTCGTTCCCTAAGTTCCGCCATCAGTTTCCATGGCAAGGAAGCTTCCTTGTTATTCCTTCTGGAGATTTCAATACAACGGTTCAGACATCTTTCCACCAGGGCGGCATCCATTTTTCCGGCAGGCACGGATTTTCCATTTAGAAGCGTTCCCGCCACATCAATCTGTACACGGTAATTGTCCGGATACTCTTTGCACAGGTCATCCAGTACGGCCTGTGCTTCCTGGAATTTTTCCAATTCCGCCAAGACTCTGAATGGAACCATTTTCAGTTGAATGATCTGATCCTGCTGAAACTGTCCCGAATCCTGAATTTGCCTTAAAAAGGCCTGAGCTTCCCCCTTTCCTCCCTTCCGGGCAAGCTCTCCCGTTCTCTCAGAAACCTGGCGGTAGAGCTTCCATGCACGGGCGTTTGCGCCGGGATTATCCCCCGGAAGAGATGCTGCAGAAAAATCAGGCTTCAACATGGCCCGCATCATTTCTTCAGAAAGTTTTCCAGGATGCCCTCTCCAAATAAGCTTGCCGTTTTTAACGGCAAAAGCATGGGGGATGCCGTTAACCCCCATTGGAGACAGCCATTTATCCCTGGTTTTTTTCCCATCCACATCCACGGCCATGGCATAAGTAAGGGGCGATGGACGGTTTCTTAAAAATTCTTTCAGAGATTCCGGAGATTTCCTGTCCATGACGTTAACTCCGATAACCTGCATATGAGGATTATTCTTAAATGCCTGATGCAATTGTTCCATATGGGGCATAGCAGCCAGGCACGGGCCACACCAGGTAGCCCAAAATTCAAAAATGTACACTTTGTCCTTTTCCCATTCCTTTACCGGAGTTCCCTGTATCCATACATCCGGCAAACCATCCAGAGCAAGTGATGGAAGGGCATCCTCCGAAGCAACCGTTTTGTTTTCCTTTTTCTCAGAAGAAGCTGCGTGCAATGGCATTCCGGCAGACACCGCAAAGATCATGGAACACCCTAAAACCAACAGAGAGGAATTTAACATGGTAACACGGTACTATCGTAACCTTCTGTGTCAAGCCAATAGAAAAAGGAAAGGAAAGATAGAAGAGCCGTTATCGTGTTCTTTTCACCAGAACGAAATACAAAATATTCCCAAAAATAAAAAATATTAATCATGAAGTTTTTCATATGGAATAAGAAAACAAACACGCTCAGCATCCACACTTTTTTGAGTTTCATTGGATTTAGGAAAAATGATTTACCTTTTTGGATATACAAAGACAATATTATTTTCTAAAATAGAAAATATGCCAGAAATGGCTTGCCAGATTTTTCTGAATGCGAAAAATGCGCTCATGGATGAAATGAAGTCCAGTATCAGAAAGTTTCTCGCTCTTACGAAAATGACCCGGGACGAATTTGCCGACCTTTGCGGCGTCAGCAAAAGTCAGGTCGATAAATGGCTTTCCACTGTTCCAATTCCCCGTGCCAGACAACGCCTTATCATCAGAATCATGAAGGAAGAGTACGCCAAACAGGCACGCCTGGCTCAAACAAAAAATCCGAACAGCATCCACGTTCCCGTTACTCCTCAAAAGTATGAAAAGTTCAGGAATGAAGCTGAACGCCATGGCCTGACCGTTCCGGAATGGGCGAGTGAAGCACTGGATGCTCTTTCCAGCATCAAAAGCAGAAGCTGAAAAGAGGATCCGATATTCCGGATCGATTCCAGAGAAAGAGAAAATAGTGTTGTTATCGCCTCTTTCCTATCTTTTCTTTCATTAAAAATCTGCACAAATTCATGTCTGACGACGATATACGCATTTTGGTGAAGGAGTGGCTACAAAGCCAAAACCGCAAGTCCTATCAATTGGCGGAGGAGATAGGCATCCGGCCGCAAACTTTTTACGCACAGATGAGCGTTCGTAAAATATCGGCCAATACCAAAAAAGCGCTTTCCCGCATCATTCCAGGCCTGGTTTCCGATTCAGATCTGAATCCACCTTCCAATACGGAAGAATGTGACCCGAAAAAACTCAGAATCAAGGAATGGCTCCGGGCTCACGGCAAAACACGCCGATGGCTTGCGGAACAATGCCGCGTTTCCGTCCGCACCGTACATACCTGGTTTACTGCACGCGGTAACATTCCTGTCACCCAATATCTCTTTATCGATAAGCTGATGAGTGAAGGCGAGTCGTGGAAAGTTCAGCTTCCCAATACCATTCCCGTGAATTTTCCGGAAACGGAAATGGAAATTGTTCACAAATTCCAGAAACTACATCCGGACATAGATCTTCCTATGTACGGCATGCATAAAATCCTGGAGTTATGCGTTAATGTACTCACTCAGGATGAATATTCAAAGACGTCTCCATACTCCCGTATTACCAATACCGGAGAGATTCGCCACCGCCGGATAAAATAAGAATTATTCAAAAGTTCAAATTTTCTTTTCCACGGGAGCATTTCTGAAAATGCACTGTTTGCATACCCCTGCCGGTATTTTTCTAAAACATCGCAGGTTCTCCGCCAGCCTGGCCTTCCGGGCCATTCTTCTTAATCTTTCACGGAACCCTTTCATTTTTTTGTTCCTTTTATCACGACGGCCACAGACTATCCTATCTCTCAACACAGAGAAAAAATCTTCAGCCACATTACATCATCCCTTCAGTTTCGAAAATCAATCACTATTGATTGGAAAAACAGTCCGAACCATGCGTAATAGTGCTTCTATGCAGCCTGTTCACCAGAGTTAACCATACTTACCTTGCCTCTCCATTTTTAAGAAAGCCGGCTTTTGGTGAAAAAGCTCTTATCGCATGAAAAACCCCGTATTCTTAAAAAGAATACGGGGTTAAAAAATGGCACGTCCAACTGGATTCGAACCAGTGACCCACTGCTTAGAAGGCACTTACGGACGTTAAACTTATTTTAACTTTTCTAGCATTTTCAATGGGTTATTTAATCCTCCCCCCTTTCATAATTGTCCGCACTTATCCGTATTTGACCCTATTTAACCCCTTATACGGACAACCTACGGACAACTTGCAGTGCGTCACAGCTTCTTGCTCGTGTTCTCGGTAATTCTTTCCAGAAGGAAGAGTGCCAGAAAAAATCAGCCTTGTCTATTTTGGACTTGCAGAAAAATACTATCTGGAAATGATAAAAAGCAATGGAACAGTATTACATTGCAACGGAGGAAGGACAGACGGAAGGGCCGTATTCCTTTGCATCACTAGAAACTTTCTACGCCGAAGGCAAGATAACACAAAAAAAGCCTTGTTTGCATTGCTGGCGGTCAAGAGTGGGTGCAGTTCGGAACGGTTTTAGAACAGAAGTGGAAAGAGAAATCTGAAAAAAACAGTTTGCAAAAAAAACAAGAGCGAACGGAAGCAACATCAACAGACGTAGAGCTTATACCAACTGTTGAGGGATTATTCCAGATCATGGGTATTCTTGCTCTACTCGCTGGAGTGATACTAGCCTTATGCAACACGGGGCCAGGATATGCCGCTATTGGTATTATTTACCTGCTTTCCGGAGCCTTCTCCTGCCTTGGGTGCTTCTGGTGTGCCAAAGTCATTAAATTACTTTCCTATGCCAATAGGCTTCTTTTGGTTATAGCCAAAAACACACGCAATGCTACTGACAAGCAATAATTGTTTTCACTGAACACAGAAACGCCCCGGACGAGCAAAACGTTGCGGGGCGTTTTCTTTTGGGCGAAGGATTAGGGAGCACCAGCTTTATTCCAGGCTTTCATTGATCACATCCACGCACCATTGACGGAGAAGTTTGCCTGCCACCGTGGCGGCATTATTCCAAGCGTCAAAGGAGGCATCATCTACTGTGAGAGTGATTGCATTGTCCGCCGCGCTGGGGGGGAGTGTGCCCCTGAGGTCAGGGGCGCGGGTGCCAGGGGCTTGTTCATCATCTTTTACGGTAAGGAAGATTAACAATTCCCCCGGGGCGTTTCTGCCTTTGGGTAGTATTGGCCCATTTGCCTATTGCGTCAATTTGAGCATTAATTTCTTTCAACCCCTGGGTTAATTCCTCTTTCAATCCATTGACGGCACGTTTTGTTGCCAGTCCTAATTCCTGAAGCTTGGCAACGTAGAGCTTGCCTAATTCCCTCATCTCAGCTTCATCAATGTTTCCATCCGCGGCTGCGGCTTCAATATTTTTACGTATGGCATCAAGCGCCTTGTTGGCCAGGTCTGACTGCTGGGGGCTAGATCTTTTGCCCGTTTTCATGAGCAATCCCTGTACAAAAGTTCTAGACGCATCTTTAGCATCTTTCTGCTGTTCCCGCTGAAGCTTCTTCAATTCCCGGTCCCGCTCTTTCTCAAGCTTTTCCTGGGCCTTCTTGGCTTCCTGAGCTTCCTTTTTGTCGGCCCGCTTGTTGAACAAGTCGATATTGGCTGAATTGAGCCGGTCTTGCGTCCTGATGCTCCGCTCCTGATCAACAATGTTGCGTTCATAGGCCCCCATAATATCCCCTATCCTCCCGGCTTCTTCTCTGGCATCGGCAAGTTTGTCCGCAAGTTCTTTTGCCTTGCTGTTCTGGTCTTCCAGGGCTTTTTGATATTCTCCGGTTCGGCTGGTTACATCTGTTCCTTTCTGATAGGATGGTTCAAAGTTCACGCCGGATTGGCGGAACAAGTCCCGGAGTTCATCTATTCTGATAGTAGCGGCGTTGCCCTCACTTTGAGCTGCATCACGAGCTGCCAGAATGCGTTGTTGCTCAGCTTGGAGTTTCGATATTTCATTCTCTGTTCTTTTGTATTTATTAATTTTAGTAAATGGGTCTTTTAAAATAGATTCATTTTTTTCTATATTGTCTTTTACTTTTTTAAGTTTTCTGTTACTCGCATTAATCCGTTCCTGGGCTTTGAACTGTTGCTGGAACAGTCTTTCAACCTCCTGGAGGGAGGGCATCTGTCCCTGAATGAACTTCATATCAAAGTCCTTATCTTGCAAACGGTCACGGTTTTGAACGGCCGTGTCCAGCTGTCTTCCATAGTCCATGAATTCCTTCTGCGCTACTTCCAGATCCCGGCGGCGTATCTTGTCGTCAAGATTCTGGTCAATCATTATCATGCCGTAGTCCCGCTGACGTTTGGTGATTTTGCCGTCTTCAAAGTCATTGTCCAACTTCACGCGGGCAAGCTCGGCTTCCTGCGTGTCAATCCCCTTCTGGCGGGCGGCTTCCTCCCTTCTCAACTGGATTTGCCGCTCAATTTCCTGGGTCTGCAAACGGTATTCCGCCGTAATGCCCTTGATGAAGTCCTCGAACCCTTTGTTGATTTCCTGCGTCCGATCGGCTTTGTTATAGTCCTGGATGGCTTCATAACTCTTTTTGATAGATTCGGCAGCATCCCTGGCACGTTTTTTCATCCTTTCGGTTGCCTGTTCCGCCTGCCGCTCCAATTCGTCGCTTTTGGTCTTGAAGTGGTCAATCAAAGCGGTAATGCCGGCGGTCAGCCCCTGGATCAGCAGCATGGCCCAGCCCAACGGCCCCATCGCCGTTTTGATGGTGGTTCCGAATAAATGAATGAACGGGATCGCCCCGCGGAGGGCGCTGGACATGCCCAGGATGCGCGTTGCCGCTATGGTAATCTGCCCCGCCAGCCCCTTGACCTGCGTGGAAGTGAGTTCTCCGGCATCCCCGGCCGTCTTGAACCGGTGGGAGCCATCAGGTTAATGTGCCTGACCGTGCCGTCATTCAGGAATTTGTCAATGGGTTCCAGCAGAAACGGGCTCAACGTAAAATCAATATGGGTAGACCGCGCCGATTGCTGATCTATCACGTTTTCACGTATCCATGCTATCGGCTCCACGTCCATTCCCGCGGATACGTTATCCGCGAAAAGATTCAGAAATCCGGCAGCCTTTTCAACGTCTCTCATTGTTCCGCCCGGCTGATTATCTTGATCTGGGCCCTGGATTCTTCCGCAATGGAATACAGGGCGGCCTTGATTTCCTCCCGCAGCACGGGAACCATTTCCGCAGCCGTCAATCCTTCCAGCTTCCCCGGCAGTTTATTTTCAAATGCCTGGAGAACGCCTTTGGTAATACTGGCCAGATGTACGACAAGCTCATTCACATCTTCCATGTCCACCAGCCGGGCCTTATCCTTTTCAAGCTTCACGCGGGCCTGTTCAGCCTGCAAATTCTTGTAGGTAATTTCCGCAGCAAGTTTCCTTTTTCTCAGTTCCGCTACCCCTTCCTCCGGAGCGTTTTTCCCAATTTCTGGAGAAGCAGGTTCAGCAATTGGATTTTCCTTCCTCCTGGCTTCAATCAGCTCCCGGATTTGCGCATGCGTCAAACCACGCTTCACGTGGTACGTGATCGTGCTTTTATTGACGCCCAATTGCCGGGCAAGTTCCGCCTGTGAAATCCCTGCCATTATTCCCTTCTTTACATATTATTATATCATGATATATTGATATGTAAATACACCAAGCATGGAACCGCAACAGTCATACTACACAGCACATACGGATTTTGAGTATCCGGAAGAAGGGCAGGAGCAGGAAAACGAATTTCGGGAACGCGCCCTTGAAATGATCCGGATCATGTCCCTGGCCCTGTATCACGTCATTAACAGCCGCACTCCCAATGTCACCGCATTCGGCGTGGCATACGCTCTGGGGTTGACGTCTGTGCTCGGAAATGAACGCATGGCCCAGAGGGCGCGGAAACTGGGCGTGCATAAAGCGGCCATTTCCCGCGCTGCTTCCAAATTCCTTGCTGAGAGCGGACTCCCGCCCTCCCTGATGATGCAGCAGACGGAACATGCGGCCATGAAGCGCCGCCCTGTCAAAAAGCTGGAGGCACCGCGGAAAAAGACGCCGGAACAAATCATGAAAGCATACGGCACGGGAAAGAAACGTTTTGAGGAAAACCAGATGATTCTGGATCTGTTCAAAGCCTGAATCCTTCCGGTTCACCCGGGTGAAGGATTTCCCACATGATACGGGCGCAAGCTTCCCGGATGGTACAGCCTGATTGCTGGATGATCGGCTCATAAAAATCCTGCTGTCCGCAGTGAACGGCAGACACGCGGCGGGCCAGTTTCGCCAGCTTTGATAACTGGCCAGAATCACATGTTCTGATGCCGATCAGGTACTTGCCTCCCTGGAACTCAATGACATCAGCCCCCTTGCGGCCGTACAGGTACAGAGCCAGCCTGGAAACGGTCACGTCCTCCGGATAATCCTGATTGCGTGTCGGGAATTCACGCGTTACCAGGACATCAAGAGCATCACTGATGAATTTCCGCGTTACCCAATAACATACTCCGGACCAGGCGAATGGAACGGCGCACTGATATCCCCCTGCCAGTTTCCTGCGCTCAAACAGTGATTTCCGTATTTCTTCAAGGGACATCAGCAGTGTATCAGCGTCTATTTTGATGATGGGCTCCCGGCCCGGGATATCACGCATGCAGGACAACATGCCGCGGATACATTCGAGGCCATTCAAGTTCCTGTTGCGTTCAAAATAGGTCTTTTTGTAAATGATGTCCCTTCCCCTTGGGATGTCTTTTCTTGCGAGAGGGGCTTTTCCGTCGTCAAACAGGTAAATCGTACAATCAGGATCAACCCGGCGGATTTGACCAACGCACAATTCAAGGCATTTATAATCTTCTCTATAACAGAATATTGCGTAATTCATTTTTATTAATTTATTGGTGAATAAATTTTGGAAGTCACAATCCATTCCCCCTGCTGGATATAGATTTTCCCGTTTTCGTCCCGGTGCAGGCGTAAGGCGTGGTCAGTGTCGCAGGCCAACGCTGTCCAGGAATCGCTGATCAGGGCTCCGTCCCCGCCGCCGGTCGTGTTGGACGTATCGACCTCAAGATCAAGCTGTCCATTCCGGTCATACAAGGCAATAGTCGTGCCGTCCGGCAGGGTGTGAGGATCCTTGACATAATCCAGCACAACATACTTCCCATTTTTCCGCAGGGGCGCGCGAAAGCTCAATTCTTCCGCGTCGCCTCCAGGAGTGACCGCAAGAGACAATACTCCCCTGGTGGCCCTGGACAGTTTGATTTTCCACCCTCCCCATAAATCATGCTCCGTATCATCAATTGTCAAATCCACCTCGCCTTTCAATCCCTCCTGCGACACACTCAGGTCAACAGGGATTCTTCCCTCTTGCCCCGTTGAAGAAGAAACCGTGGAATCAATCCTGACCTGCAGGATTTCCGTCTGGATGTCATGGCCATCCGCCCCTTTTTCCGTTTTCCATTCAAGGCCGTCTCCCGGCTGCACCTGCTGAAAACTCCGTGAATCTTTGATTCTCACGCCAAGCCTGACCGGCCCATCTTCTGCCCCGCCCTCCCCTTTCCCCTTTTTCTGCACCAGCCATACCTTCAAATTGCTGTCGGCACCCAAATCTTCTTCTTCTTCACTGGAAGATTCAATATTCAGAGTCAGTTCCTTTTCGGTCTCTTCTTCCTTTTCGTTCTCTTCTTCCTTGAGTTCCAGCGCGCACAAAGGATCCGTCTTGAGCTTGAATTTCTCAAATTCCCATTTGATTGCATCCCAGTTGATACAGGTAATTCCTTTGTGCCTGTAGATAATGGATTGGTCGCGTTCCTCAAACTCGCCAACAATAATGTAGGCCTCACCCTCTTCTGCCCCCGACGGTTCTTTCCCTTTTTCCAGGATTGCAACATATGCCTCCCATGTGTCCGGATCATAGGTCACATGAACCCACACCTTATCGCCTGATTGGAAGGTTGCTTCATATTCGCTGATTTCCATGCATTCCGTTTTCAGCGATATTTTTTCTTCCTGTTCCTCTTTGTATGCGGACAACAGCACTCCCCCGGAGATCTTGCCGGAAAGGCTACCTTCCTCATCATCCGTGATTTCCACCAAATCAAAGGCCAGGGGGCGGGAACCGCGCTGATAAGGGGAAATGAAAACGTTCTGCCCGCCGCCACCGCGCAAGGCTGTTTTGCCATGCGCGGCCGCATTGACGGCATTTGTAAGAGCATTGGCCCAATCCGCCTTAATTGGGTCGCCCTTGGTGATATTATCCATTTTTGTACAGGTCCGCAGACCAGCCTCCGGGGTTGGATTGGGTGTATTCTTCCGTAATTTCGTATTCCCGATTGCCTACTTTGTGGACGGAATACCGGGTAAAGAGGTAATCAAGCTTATACCCTTGCACGTTCGTTGCGCCTCCAAACTCGCCGCCCTGGACAATTTTACCCACGCGTTCCACCTTGGACGGTTCCACACGGCGCGCCGTGTAGGTTTTCGTGATGACCGTATTGTTCTGTGATATTTTTTTATACCCGAGCGTGATATACGGCGTGATGGGCGTAACGGGCAATTGAATATGTCCCGGCGTTTCGTCTTTTTCGCATTTCAGCCGGTACTGTCCATTGCTGCACATGACAAGGCCGCCGGACAAATAAACGGCCAGAATCAGCATATCCCCCTCCGGATATTTGCTGCTTCCGTCCGGATTCCGCAGCTTGTAATAGCTCAGCAAGGGTTCAAGAGTCATATTTGAACGGTCGCTGATCTTGACTTTGTATTTCTCGCTCGCCTCACCTCCGCCTTCCGGATCATCCGGGGATGGGTTGCCCTCTTCATCCTCTTTGACACCTTCGGATGGATAGGAGTACGTTACGGTGACCTTGTAAGCCGTCGGAGAATGTAGGGAGATTTTATACCCCGTCGCCACCATGCCGGGAGCATTAGGATTGGTTGACGCGGCCGCCCATTTGGGACTCCGGAACCCGGCAATGGGAACAATTTCCGATTGCGAGACGGTACGGTTCACTCTGTATGTCCCGTAGGCCTGGTGGCTACCGGCATCCGGCGTAATGTCCGTGTTAATCCGTAAATCGTTTGTCCAGATCATGAGCCAATAATCAAAATTCCTTCTTCCAAAATCTGGGAGAAGGATTGCGTGGTTTCCATGTTCCGCCCATAGGTATTCTTGTCTTCCCCCATCTTTACAAAATTGCCGCCTCCCGCAGAAATCAATGATTGAAGGGCGGCATCAGGCCCCTTTCCTTCCGTGGTCGTGATGGAATAGGAGCAGGATCTTGTGTAATAGTCAGTGATTCCCTTATTAATGATCTTGTTGAACAAGTCAGAAAGTTCCTGGGAGTATTTAACACCCCCCAGGCCGAAATCATACGGATCTTTCCTTTTCAGCCTGGAATCAATCTTCAATGATTCAATATCCACGCGGCCCGACATAATTGCTTCATAAGCTTTCTTCAGATCCGGATTATCCTGAAACATGGATTTGAAATCCGGATGGTCAAAGATGCTCTTGCTCGCCACGCCGGCCGTAAATTCCCAGGTGGTTTTCGTGTCTTTGGGGTCAAAGTCCCATGTGTCCGGATCTCCGGGTTCCGGATCGTCAGGATCTTCATCCTCCTGCGGAGCGTCTTTTTTAAAGGTACAGGATGTTTTCCACAAATCCGCCATCCGTGAATGCTGGTAACCGGACAGGGTCAAATCCGTGAAGCCCGGAACATGACAATGCAGAGAGAAAGAAGGCGTGAATTTCTCCCCGGGGGGCGCCACGTAAGAAACGCTTGCCGACCAGGAGCCATCATCAGACATGGATGCTTCAAAGTCTCCCTGCCATCCGTACCCGCCTGTGTGTTTAATATCCTTGTTCATGTCAGCTAAAGAGGGCAACGCCGCCTTTCTCGGCCTTTTCCGCAATCGTCCTGAGGTATTCGTTGGAAGTCTTCACTTCCTTTGTGAGGGAGTCCACGGCAGCGGAAAGACCGGTATCCCCATTCCCCAATCGGTTAAAGAGGGAACCGAAACCAGACCCCACACGGGATACGCTTGAAAGCGTCTGCTGTACTGCGTCAAACCGCGTTTTAAACGCATCGGATATTTCCTGCGCCCGCGCCCTGGAATCCTCTTTTTCCTTTTTCTCCCTTTCCCTTTTGTCCTCAATCTTGTATGTCAGGGAAACCTTCTGTTCCGCCAGCCCCAGGGCGTCATGCTCATTCATGCCGCTTTTCACGAGGGATTGCATTTCCTTCCGCACATCCCGCTGCTTTTCCAGTTCGCGCCGCTTTTCCTTTTCGCCGTCAAGTTCGGCCTGCATGATGGCAATTTCTTCCTGCGCATCCTGTCTCAAATCATTAACGGCTCTGTTCTTTTTATTTAATTGAGCGTTAATTTCCCGGATGGAGTCAGCAACAGATAACAGCTTTTCATATCTCGTGGCTGCATTAAAATCTAATGAACCTTCCTGAAATTTCCTTTCCAATTTAGTCAATTCTTCTTCGAATTCATTGATAGAATTAAGATGAAAAGAATCCAAGGAACTTGTTAGCAATTGTTGCAAACCTTCCTCTGTCAGGCTTTCCGTATTTTTTTTCAGTGGTTGGTTAAGTGTTTTTTCTCGTGTCGAATGCAGCTTTTTCATTGCTTCGCTCAAATCTGATGCAGCTTTTGCCTCCTTTCTGTTTTTTTCAATAATTTCATCAATGGATTCTTTTTCATCGCCAAGAAGTAAACAGCCGCGGTTAATCTCGGAAAGTAGCTCATCCCTAAGCTTTAGTTCCTGCTTCAAGGATTCTATTCTCTGTCCGACTTCTTTTCCGTTATACCTACCGGTACCCCCACTTGCATCAAGATAGCGTTGAGCTGCTCCTATTTGATTCACAAGCTCTTTTCTTTCACTTTCCAACTGTTCGCGGACAGCATCAACGTCTTCTTTGCTTTTCGCTCCTAAAATAGAATCTTGCGAGGTCTCAACAGACTGAGCAAATTCCTCAAGATTTTTGAAACTCGCCTCAAACTTATTTAAGTTGTCTACATTTTCAAATGCCCAATTGTCTGAAAAAAGAGCAAGAACGTGATTAGAAGCTTGATGCCAAATGTATTGCCACCCGGCAACAGATGCCTCCATAGCCGAAAGATCTTTTTTATTTTTTGAATAAAGATTAAAATTAACAGCGGCGGCGGATTCTATTTGTTTAGTCAAATACTGAAATGCAGCAGCCAGATTGTAAACTTTTTCACTCATCAGGTCTCCTACAGCATTTTCAAAAGTAGCCTTGAGCGTTTCCCATGAACCGATGGTCGTATTAGACAATGCGGAATTCTTCCCGGAAAATTCCGCGTCACGCATTTTCTTCATGGCATTCACGTACTGGTCAGCGGAAATTTCCCGCTTCTTGGCGAGCTCAACAACCTGTCTTTCCGCCACGCCCATTTCTTCCGCCAAAGCCTTGATAATGGGAATGCCCTGATTCTGCAGCTGGTTAATGGCCCGTGAATCGGCAAATCCGTTTGCCATCACCTTCGCCCATGAATTGGAAAGCTGCTCTGCGGAAATCTTTCCGGACGCGGCAATATCTGCAAAAACTTTCGACCAGCTCATGATAGCCGTATTATTTGTCCGAAAATGCATGGCCAGGTTTTGAGCGGCTTTCCCTAAATCGTCCAGGCTAACAACGCCATTTGCCGCCAGATGATCAAGCTGGGACTGCAAATCCCTGGCCGACTCAATATTTTTTGTATAGGAAGATAACTGTACCGCCATGTATTCATCATCCATCGCGTCATTGATTCCTGTTTTGACAGCGCTCCATGCCGCCCCAAATCCTGCCGCGGCAGCGCCGGCAGCCGTAATTGCAGGCAATAACTTCTTGAAAGACGCCCCCAATCCCTCTACGTCAGCCTTACCGCCCTTAGCAACACGCATATTTGCCGCCTGCCCCGAGGTCTCGCGGATCTTTTCCTTAATGTTCTCCAGTTCTTTGAGCAATTCCGAAGAATCTCCGGAGAATTTAAACTTTACGGCACTCATTCTTCAACATCAACAGGCTTGTTAAACAGAGCGTCCAAACGCTCCAAATCAGCATGATCCACCTTCCGGGCATGGGTGTAATAACAGCTTACGCCATTTGCAACACATTCGCTCATCAGGAACTGCAGGATCATGCTGTAGGGAATATCATATTTAATGTAATTTAAGGGATAGCCCGTTTTCGACGCAATCGCCCAAACCACCTGGATAAAATAGTCCGGCCTGTCCCCTCCCGTTTTTTTTTGGAGTCCTCAACAGTAAAAGCGGCTTCATCAACCTGCTGCGCCTGCATACCTAACAGGGATGAAATACGCTGCATTTCATCAGGGCTTAATTCATATTTGAATCTTCGGACGGCTTCCTTAAACGCTTCAAGGCTCATGGACTCAAGCGTTTCAATATCCTCCGTATGAATATAAATATATTCCACAATGCAGCCCAGATTCATGCTCCCGTCCATGAATCCACAGTTAAACCGCTGCATCAGCTCCATGCTCCCAATAGACAGGGGACGGAGCTTCAAGGCTTTTTCCTCATCTTTCATCATATTCCAACACTCAAGAGTTCAAACGCCCCATGATTTCCATTTTATCCTCTTCCGGACAATTCTCCGGAATTAAGGCGACCTTCTCCCCATCCCTGGAACGGATACAGGCTATTTTCCGGAATCGAGAAAGGCCAGACAGAATGCCGCGGCGGCAATCAAAGGCCGCCTTGACCAGGGCAAACGGATCTTCCGGATTGTTCTTCACAAAATCAGGATCCTTCCACTTCCTGATCATTTCCCGCGTCTCCAGGGTATCCGTAAAATAAAAAACCTTCCGTTCTCCCCGGTCTGTAATGATTATCTCCGCCCGCTTGGCGATAGGGGCTGTAGCAGCGAGCAAAGCGCTGGCGAGATTAATATCTTCAATATTGATTATATTATTCATGTTCTGTCTATTATATTATTTTTTGTTTGAGGGGAGGGGAGGCGTGAAGCTCACCTCCCCTTAAATTTGTCATTCGGAAGCAATATCCGGATTCAGAGCAACGATATTAGGACCATAAGTAGCTTTAACCGTGAAACTCCTATAATTCTGCGTCTCCATCTTCACATCCACGCTCTTGCAAATGGCCTTAGTCACCTTTGCCGGAATTTCTTCACCGGAATTCTTGATGCAGAGATTCAAGACATCAGCATGCACATCAACAATATCGCCAATGTGGGGCACTTCCGTGCCAGTCTTTCTCATATAGGCTTCCCAGGTAATTTCACAGCGGGAATCATAAAGCGTGTTCCCCTCCATCAATCCCTTGTCCCCAGTAAGTTCTACATCACCTTTGGCCGACCATGAATAACTAACGGAAGAAATGATTGCTCCGAATTCCTGTTCACCGGAATAATTGAGCCCGAAAATACCTTCTCCGTGCTGGATAAAATCAGATGCTTTTGCCATACAAATGGCCGTGCGTTGCGCTTCCGGCTGCTCCACCACCATTTCCCGCTTGACAAAATCGCAGAATGAGGCATATTGAAGGCGTATTAGTTCCGAACAATTCACATGTTCACCTCTAAATCAAACCCCCCGGAGTGGCTGCTCCGAGGGGTTTTTCCTTTAGTTGAACAGAACTATCAGAAGTTCAATCAACCGTTGTATTAGTTCCTGTTGTCTCACATATTACACCTCCTTTTTTAATCCGGGACCAACCCGGCACGTGCATAATACAGAAATCCGTATCTTTTTGCAATATATTTCTACGGATAAATTTTATATATTAGATTGATTATCAAAATAGTATAAAACTATCTTTCAATATAACGCAATGTCCAGGTAGTTACCCAGTCATCATCATCCAGCGTAGCCGAATAATCCGTAATATTGAAAAAATCACACTGTTCACCACAATCCAGCCGGAATAACGTCTCCACAAGGGTTCTTTCCAATTCCGAATCAGACCGGTTATTGATCAGAATCATGGAAAGCGTATATTCCCTGGCGGGCAAAGGCGCCCAAGGCTGAGTATACCCGGCCATGCCTATGACGACGCAGGGCTTACGTTCTATGTCACTGTTATTCCCGGCTTTGTAGACAGTAACCCCGGAATTCCTCAAATGACTGATGATACGATCCAAAATCATACCCTGTTTCTCCTTTGCCACTCATGGTGCAATTTCAAGTTCGTGGCCTGCAATGCCTTGGTTTTGACAAACGGTTCAAGCGCCTTAAGCATAGCCTCCGAGGCATAAGGCAACTTATTTTCAATTTCGACACCTCCATCAGGCAACTTCTTGATTGTCCCGTTTTTCCCATGCCGCGCAATCCATTGAGGCGCACGAGCAGCCCATCCATAAGAAGTATTAATCAGCCACCCTGATTTTGCCTTCCCGATATGCTTGAATACCTTATTCTTATAGTTCTCCGTACTCTTTCTATTGAGCACGACATTCCCAGTAAAGGAGGACACACGACCATTCTTCCGGGCAGAAGTATGAAATTCCGGGCTGTAACTCTGATAAAAGCGCACAACCTGCCCAAAAACATCCGTCGCCACTTCGGCAGCCTTTTGAGGATCTGCCTTTAAAGAAAGCATGCCGGCAACCTGTCTTGCCCTTTTTATGTCTCTTTCCTTTAGTTGGTTGATAAACGATCCAACACCGCGCCCGGCGCGGGAAACGTCCCGGCTGACAGCCCCTTCCCCGGATTTTCTTCCGGAAACCTTTGATTTGCGGTTTTTCCCTAATGGAAGAGTCGCGCTGAAACACATCCCGCTGGCGGTATTGTAGGAAAGCAAAGTGGTGTATAGAGACCCGAAACGCTCTATATTCGTTTTGGCATTTTTGATGGCAAGATCCATGCCTTTCACATCAATCCGAACTTCCAAGTTACTCATACAAATCAACCGATAAAGTTAATACCCTATAAACACAATTACTTGTGACGGCGGTAATCTTGAATTTCATCCCTTCACACTCCACACGCCCCCCAATCTGAAAAGCGTCCCCTGTCTGGATGTGAATGATGCGGTCACGCTGGTTGCAATACCCTCCTTCCTGGCGTTCAATGGTTATGTCCCGGGAATTCATGTACCCCCGGTACGTCTGGCCATTGTAGACAATTTCTGTCTGTGGCAATACCCGGTTAATACTCCGGTGAGCAACGTTGGCAGCCTCTGTGAATCTCATACAAATGGCGGTGCGTTGCACAAAAAACCGCCCCGGACAAATCCGGGACGGTAAACACCAGCATGAATACAAAGAAAATCAACCTTCATCTGACGCAACAGCAGCGGCAACGTATCCTTTCACCTTGTCAGCCTCGAGAATCTTTGCCCCGAACATCAGGCCCAGAGAAGCCCATTCCGCGCGAGTTTTCAAATCAAGCCAAGTGCAAAACAGGATAGAAAGACCAGCAAGACCTTCCACCTGAATGACCTCGGAATGGATATCATCCTTGAAAGCCTCGTCGATCTCCGGAAGGGCGGAACCAACAGCAACCGCACCTCCATCATAGGAAATACCGACTACGTTATCAGCAAAGACGGAGGTCTTGACCTTATGGATGGAATCAAATCCGTAAGCGCCTCCATCAAGCTGGAATTCCGTCGTATTTTCCGGAAGAATAGCTCGGTAATAATCAGGCGCCAGCAAAAGGCGAGGTTCGTCGGATTCTACGTCTCCGCTGAGGTTGATGCACTTACGCTTTGTGAAAGCGTCAGCCGTACCAATAACCTTGGCTCCATCCGCTGTAACAAGGGAAAGTATGCGCTTGTTCAAGTTATTGGCAAACGCCGTAGCGTTCGTTTTTGCCAAATCCGCCAATTTCCACCCATTCCGCTTTTCGGCGGGCGTAATGCGCCAGGGTTGATGGAGTTCAGTAAGTGACAGGGGGATTAAATCCCCTTCATTTTCTTTATCCGTCTGGTAATCAGAAGGGTTTTCAGTAATATTTCCGGCGGCTTTTACATTCTTGAATTTAATCTCAGAAGCATACTCCATTCGGAAATCCTTCTTAAAGTATTCCAGCGGAGCCAGCGCTTTACGCAAAGAAGAAATGACTTCACTGTGAATAACTATCTTGTGAGCATCTGAAAGAGCCATAATTCTAAAAAATGGTTTTAATCGTTAATATTGTTATTGATTACTTGCAAAGTTTTGCCAACTCATCCTTATGAGCAGCATAAAACTTCCTCTGTTCCTCTCCGGAAAGAGCTGAGTACTGCTCCAGGATAGAGGAGTTTTCTTCACCGTCTTCCGGCTTATCCACTACGGCTTTATGTCCCAGAGGGGCGCTCAATCTTCAGGGAGTCAAGGGAATCTTCAGACTTCAAAAATACAATTTGCTTATCACCAGTATTCCGGATGAGCACCTCCCCATTATTGGACGGTTTGGCATAAGCCTGCGTTATGTCAACTTCTCCCGTTTCGTTCTTTTTTACCAGGGCAATTTGTGACGCAATCTTCATGGCCCCAAGTTCGGCTGTATTGATATCATCAATGTATCGGAATTCCTTGAGGCCATGAGAGAAGAGAGGCTCGCCCCGGCAGGAGGAAAGAAAGTCGTCATCCACGATATGAAGTATTGAGGATGCCGGGATGATTTCACCTCCCCCTGGTTCGTCGCCGTCCAGCCAATAAGCGATTTCACGTCCCATGCGATTGGTTATGACGCCGTGCAGCACGTTCAATCCCTTATATTTTCCAGAGTCAATAAGGCCATTTTTAGGAGAGCAAACACGGTTTGCCCGGATAAATTGCAGTTGAGGAAACCCCGTCTTGCTTTCCGTCAACATTACAAAGCAATCCCCATCAATGTCGATGGCGGTGGAGATCAGATACAGGAGCGAGTGAAAATTCTTTCCGTTCACGCATGCAACTTTGTAAAACGCCTTGATGTACTCGTCATACTTCGCCGCAACTTCCGGATTCTTGCACAGAGATTTGAACAGAAACGCTTTCCCGATAGAGTATTCAGCCTTCATGTTCACGGCGCCTTTCACAACGCCGTTGTTCTTGTACAACAGACGGGACGCGGAAATAAGGTTCTTCCGGGTAAGACTCCCGGAAAGCTGTTCCGGTTCTTTGAGATAATTCGGAAGCCGCTGCAGCCCGTCATCATAACTGCCGCTCTTGTAAATGGGGCGGCTTGAAAACGGCCGGCCGAACTGATCCAAAATCTGGACATTTCCTGCTTTCATCGAAACACTATCCTTGCAACGTTATTCCCTCCTTCAAACCGGCCATGCTCAAGAGAACGAATAGCAATCCCCAAAGCTTCCACCCATAAATCAATAGTCATGGAACCTGGCGCGAACTGGAATGAACTGTCCCCCACGTTCCCTTGAGTGATTTCCTTTCCCTGGTTTTCAATGATATCTTCAACAGCCTTATCCAAAGCTTCTTTCAAACGGGGTATGCGTTCATCAATGTCCACCGCTCCCCAGGCATAAAGAGCTTTTGCAATCCGTAACATACAAATGCGGCCCCGTTGCGTTTCCTCTACGGAAGACACACAGACTTTCACCTGAACCTATACTTTTCCCGTTGCATTGTTGGAATAGTTGCATGAAATTTTTCAACTCCATGCATGCAAAAACACAGATGACCCATGACCCAGTTCGAGCCTCTACGCTCAAGGAGACTCCCTTTTTCGGCCTATTTCAGACTATTTTTCATCCTTCCGTGTGCTCAATATTATCACAATAATGAACACATTTTATAATATATTATTGTAAATAAACATATTAATTCCTACCGGGCCTACCACTTTTTTTGAAAGAAAGTGGTTACTCCCGGCAATAACAGGCCCCTTTCCTCTCTTGCAGCGTTGCAGAACAATAGCCGGGGCTAATCCGGTTACGGCATCCTCCGGGGAAGAATAGGCCCATGTATGCGCACTCTCCCGGCTTCTCTCTCCCGTTCCGCCCGGACATCTTCCGGAAATACGCCGCCTTTCAGGGAAATAATAAAAAACTCCCTTCCGTTAATCGCGGAAGGGAGCTGAATGGAAACAGGAATCCAAGTTTGCCGTTACTTGCGGCGGCGGCGCATCGCCAGACCAGCCAGGCCCAGCAGGCTCAGGGAAGCCGCTGCGGGTTCGGGAACCACATAGGAAACGCTGTACCCGTTCTCATTCTTGGTAACCATATAAGAACCTACTTCGGCATTAGTCAAATCGTCCACAGCAGTAAGGGTATCAATGCCTGCAATACCGCTGAGCATTTCCAGGGAAGTGTTCGTGCTGTCAAAAGACATATTGCTTCCCAGGGTAACCAGGTTTCTGGTCAGGATTTGATGCCCGCTCTCAGTCCATCCTCTGGCGGTGCCTCCGTCAAGAGTCAGCGTAGCGGTCAGACTTGCTATCTTGGCGGTATATGAACTACCGTTGGAGGAAGTAAGGTTCATGATGCCCGTGGCTCCCAGATTGGCGTAAAATCCTTCCCCGCCCTGGTTCTTGGTATAAGCCAGGTTAAAGGTGCCGTAGTTGTTCAACGTCGTGCGCCCACCATCGTTGCCGCCGTTATAACTGTTGAAGGTCAGCGTAGATGATTGATCAATATCAATAGAACAGCCGCCTTGGAATTTTTTTACGTTCCCTACAGTCAAATCCGCACCGTTTTGCAGGGCAAGCTTCAATGTCCAGCCTTCCAGCTGGGTAATGCTTCCGCTCGCGCCGGAAACGGAAATAAGAGACCATGCGTTGGAATTGGGCGTGCCGGGACCGGTTCCTGCCGACGGCCAGGAATCTGAACCGGTGACGGTCCAGCTGGATTCTGTCTGCCAAAGCTCCTGAGTAATGCTCTCACCGCCGTTCCATATAAAATCGGCATGAGCTATTCCCGCCAGAGCAATGAGCGTAATGAGTGTCTTTTTCATTATCAGAGGAATATAACAAATAATTATAGGAGTAATGATTGATTAGTCTAAAGAAACGATGACTAGCC
>ERZ1503820.221-NODE-221-length-20667-cov-4.111246_pt1 | contig 20667 bp, 19 predicted proteins | sample MGYA00571766_ERZ1503820 | MGnify/ENA primary metagenome ERZ1503820 (study PRJEB39906, sample SAMEA3182086) | gut metagenome | biome: human; feature: gut; material: Stool; isolation source: human stools | place: Canada | collected 2013-01-21 ...
GGAAAAAATGCCGATTTGAACCCACTTTCAAAAAAGCCTGTCCCGCAAGGCTTTCCGAGCGAAAAAGCCTGATTTCAAGCGGCTTTCGGCGGGTACGGAGCTTCCAGAAACGACCCCAAAACGGACATCCTCGTCACAGTTGCATAAAAGACTCGAAAACCGTTGGCCTTCACGGGCACGTGGGTTCGAATCCCACCCGCTCCGCCATATTAGGTAGGTTATTTTGATAGAATAACCTACCTAAACTTTTTGCCCAGAAATGCGAAGAAATAGCCGAAATCCAGCTATTTCCTCGCATTTTTCGCTTGAAAATTCAATTTGCTCTCGGTCGCTCGTCATTTCGGGCGGCCGATTTTTTGCTTTCTGCTGCCTTTTTTTGCCCTTGCTCCCCGAGTAATCGTTCACTTTCAGGGGCAGTCGTTCACTTTGCCGGGCAATCGTTCACTTGGTTTACATAATTCAACGAAGGGTCCCTGAGATCTGGTGTGCAATTATATCTACTTGCTCTTCCGTATTGTCCATTCCCAATGTCACTCTGATGGTGCCGTGTGCATAATCATCTATCTATATTTTCCTGCGTTAGATAAACTCGGCATAAGTCCTCATATCCTGGGCGATAGCCAAACCATCTGCACATCTGTAACAGCGTGTCATATGTACCCGCATTACGGCTGTAATAGCTGGTCATAAGACCTTCAAGAGTCAAGCCACGAGAAAGAACCATGCTGCCGATTGCTATGGCACGTGCTCCGACGTCAGCGTAGTCTTCATAATCAAACCGCTTTTTCTTGCGATCGTCTCCAAGGACATCCATTCTACCATTTCGTGAGTTAATAACGACAATGGTAAACTGCTTGATTTCATCGTATAAGCCTTTTTGTATTTGTTCCCAGCTTATAGGCAGATAGCCCTTACGAACCAGATGATATTGATTTTTCTTTAGATGAAGATCTCGTAAACGGTGAGGATGGAAAGCCAGATGCCCCCATGTATTTAAGTACATGGCGATACAGCTTACACAGCTCCTGGAACGAAATCTGTTGTACCGGAACACTGTCATCAGCAAGGTGATTTCATCACAGAAAACCAGGGTTGAAGCGGGTATTTTGACACCATCAGGAAATTGTGGAATTCGGTGGCATTAACAGCTGGCCAGGAGAGACGGTTTCCGGCGCAAGGTGACAAAACCGTAGAACAAAAGGGGCTTGATTTCCATTTTTCAGTGTTGTATACTGTATCTGTCAGTATGACTGACAGATTCGTGAGAAGGAGGGCGCAGCACTTGCCGCACGAGGAGCAACGGGAGAAAAATATCCAGTTGGTTACAGAGAAGGCTCTGGACTGTTTTCTGGAAAACGGAATCGAGAAAACAAAGATTGCAGACATTGCACGGCAGTGCGGGCTTGCCGAGCGGTCGGTGTTCCGGTATTTTGAAACCAAGGCGGATCTGGTTCTGGCCGCTTCCCTGCTGTACTGGAACCGGGTGTTGGAACGCATTGACCAGATGTTTCAGGAGGACAGTCCCGAAATCAGCACAACCGGCTTGGAGGATGCGGCAAAGATTCTTGTCTGCTATTCCAGGCTCTACCGGCTGGACCCCAAAGGGATGCGCTTTACCCTTGATGCAGAGCTTACCCTGCACAATGCAGGAAGGCTCCACGAGATCAAGAACCAGCCCCCCGAGTCCTTTGAAACCTCCAACGGCCCCATGGCCAAGGCCATCCGAAAGGGGCTTGCAGACGGCTCCATCAGTCCAGATGTGGATGTGCAGGAGATTTACTACAACTCCTACGACGCGATCCTGGGAATCATGCAGCGCCTCTCCATCGGCGGTACTCCCAGTGCCAGAGAATTGGACTACGACAGCCGGATGCTTCATCTAAGTCAGATGTTCGTTCGGGCCTTGAGCGCCAAATAATTCCATACATTTCAAATCCCGAGGCATCGGGATTTGTGTATCCCCCTTATGTCAGTTCTACTGACATAAGGGGGGCGGTAAATAACAAAGAGAAAGAAGGGCAGCAATGAAAGACCTGAAGCATTTGATCTACTTTGAGAGTCTTCTGGAAGATGCGAACAACGAGCTTGTGCGTAGGGCAGAGGCAGAGGGAGACCTGGCCATCGGTTACACCTGTTTCCATGCGCCGGAGGTGCTGCTGAACCTGGGAAACTGTTTCTCGGTTCGGCTCCGCGCCCCGCATACCAACTCTATGGAGCTGGCCACCTATTACATGGCCAACAACAGCTGTGAGTTCTCCCGGGCGCTGCTGGAGCGGGCGCTGGAGGGCAACTACAGCTTTCTTCATGCCATGGCCGGTGTGGACGTCTGCGAAGCCAACAACCGGGCCATTGAGAATATGGAAATCATGCATATGCAGGGAGAGGACAAGGAGAAGTTCTTCTACTGCAATCTGGACATCCCCTACTCCGACGATGAGGACTGCGTTGAGCATATCTGTGAACAGGTCTCCCGAAAGATTCTGAAGCCTTTGCGGGAAAACTATGGGGTGGACACTTCAGATGCCGCCATCCGTGCGGCAGTCCGGGAACATAACGAGGTCTGCCGTATCCTCACGGAGATTGGGGAATTGCGCAAGCTGGACATTCCGCCCATCACCGGCTATGAGTTTGCTGTCCTGGTTCTGGTGAGCTATACCTGTCCCAAGCGGCTGATTCTGCCTCTGCTGCGGGAAACGCTGGAAGAAATTCGGACCCGCCAGGTTGATCCTGAAAAAAATTACCGGGTTCGGGTGGCAGTGGTCGGCTCCGAAATTGATGACCCCAATCTGATCAAGTTGGTCGAGAGCTGCGGCGCTCTGGTGGTTGCGGATCGCTTCTGCTACGGCAGCTTTCCCGGCAGGCAGGAGATTGCGCTGACCCAGCAGGAGGACGCCCTCACGCAAGTCTGCCGCTGGTATCTGCAAAACACAGAGTGTCCCCGTCAGAGTGCGCTGCACCGTGTCAAATACCGCAATGACCATGTGGCCCAGTTGGTCAGGGAGTTCAAGGCGGACGGCGCAATTTATGAGCAGATGAAGTTCTGCACCTACTGGTCCTATGAGCGGGTCATTGCAAACCAGATCATGCCCAGAGATTATGGGATTCAGATTCTCTCCATCGACAGGCCTTACATTGTGGGGCAGAGCGGCCAGCTGCGCACCAGAGTGCAGGCTTTCGTGGAGAGCATTGAGATGAAGAAGCTTCGTGCAGCACAGAAGGAGGAGAACTAACATGGCGTATGATCCCAAAACCGGCAAGGGATTGGGCCAGTTCTACGATGCCAATCACCGTGCTTTCCGAGCCCGCGAATGGAGAGGCTTCCGGGACACCTTTTATGACTTTTTCCGCTGGCTCTATCTCTACGGCTTTATGGCTGTAAAGCTGGGCTGCCACCCCATCCTCATGGTAAAAGCCATGCTGCGCTACCGCTGGATGGTATCCTATCTCACCGCCGCCCACATGGTGGACCGGCATACCATGGGACTGCGGGGCAAGGAGCTGCGCTACGCCCACAACCAGTTCTTCTCGGTTCTGCACAACTCGGTTCTCGGCGTGCGTGACATTATCGTCCGGGACGAGAACCTGCGCCCCCACAGCAAGCGGGCCGCGAAGCTGCGGGAGAATACCGTGATGTTTGACGAGATGACCCCCCATCTGATCATGATGGGCTTTCCCACGGTCAAGTGGATTGACATTGCCATGTTTGCCATCGGTCTGCCCTCGGAAGTGGATCAGAATGCCAGCATGTACTACATCGACGCTATGGAGCACCTGGGTCTGCCGGCCGATGTCTGCCCGGAACCGGCTGCCGAAAGCGGCTGCGCCGTTGTGGATGACTATCCCCGGGTGGGCAAATGCTACTTCACCGGTTCCATGCCCTGCGACGGCGCCATTTCCCAGACCAACATCATGACACGCCACTTCAAAGACCTTCCCTCCTTCCAGATCACCCCGCCCCAGCGGGTGAATGAGCCGGAAGTGCAAACCTACGCGGTGAAGAATCTGAAAAAAGGCATTGCCTTTCTGGAGCAGCAATTCAACGTCAAGTGGGACTGGGATGCTTTCTGGAAGAACGCCGAAATGTACAACGAAAGCTCCCGCTATATGATTGAAAAGTGGGATGTGAACTGCACCAACTATCCCCAGGTCTGCGGCGCCGCCCTGGCTCTTCAACGGGAATACGAGTTCATGGCCGCCGCCTGTATGGACGAATTCATGCTCAAGACCGACCGCAAGGTCACCAAAATGATGCTGAAAGGCTATGAGCAGGACAAGGCGGCAGATGCCAACAAGCCCAAATACCGCTGCATTGTCTGGGCCTGCCCCGCCCATTATTATACCAACTTCACCTATTGGACGCAGCACTGCTGGGGTGTCACCTGCGTCAACGACATGGAGGCCATGCTCAGCTACCAGCCCATTACCATCGGGGACAAGGAACAGGCCCTTGAAGATCTGGTTCGCTGCTATGAAAAAATGATGATGCGTTCCCACACCAACGGCGGCTATGTGAATCTGCTGGATGAGTGCTGGAAGATGTGCGAAAAGTTCAATGTGAACATTGTCATTATGTACGACCATGTATCCTGCAAGAATGTGGGCGGCCTGCACGGCCTGTTTGAGGATCAGGCCAGGGAGCGGGGCATTCACCTTATCTGGATTCCCCACGATGTAATGGATCCCCGTACCGTTTCCCGCCGTGAGATGCGGGAAGCCTTCAACCAATACATGATTACCGTTTTGCGAGAAAAACCCCTGGACCCCACCCTGTTGGATTATGAAGACGCACTTAGCTGGTAAAGGATGGTGAAAAAATGGCCTGGTACTGGATTGTTCTGATTGTTGTTGCAGCCCTCTTCGGTCTGCTGTTTCTTGCCTATATGACAAACGCGGACATGAAACTCATTGAGAAGCTGTACGACGCTCTCATCAAATACCACGACAGCAAAACCGTGGAAGAAAAAATCTGATATAAGCAGGCACAAAGCCCGTTTTCGCGTGAATCGAAAACGGGCTTTGTGCCATTTTGCTTGTGTTATCCTTCGCCCTCAGTGATACAGTAAGTTTGAACAACTTTGTCTAGAATCATCAGCTGGGGATTAACCCATGCCCACCCCGTCGGCTGATGGGCGTGGGAAAACGTAGCTGCCACAGAAGGTTTTCGTTATAGCCCTTAAACTCCAAGCGGACAATAGAGCTATCCGAATTAGACATAGATTTGTTTCGAGTTACTACAGCCGCGAGTTTCTGCCGGTTTGGTAATTGATCTTTTTTCCGGGTATTACACGATGGGCAGGCCAACACGAAATTCCATAGATGGTCTGATTTTATAAACGACCGCGGGATTACATGATCAACATGATGTGTTTTATGAAGCATTCTCCCGCAATAGAAGCATGTATCAGTCTCGAATTCGTTTCGGAGAATGTCTCTGTATATAAAAAACACAGGTTTTCCTTTGAAGCATTACGCTTGACGCCCCAGGCGCGGCAGCGGAGATAAGCCGTGGCATTTGACGCCTCCATAAGCAGAAATGTGTCGAATAATGTCGAAGTATAGCGGCAAAAACCGTTTTTTCTGTCATTGGTCGTATCATCTTCTTAAGTCTCTGGATTTGGGAGGATATACCAATGACAGCCGTGCAAGACATCCTGCGATCTCTTGGCATTACAAGATGCTACAAAGGCTTTAAACATACCGAGTATGCCATCTGTCTGGCCATTCAGGACGAGTCCCGTCTGGAGGCTATCACAAAAGAGATCTACATGGAGACGGCAGCTCACTTTGAATGCAATTGGACGGCAGTTGAACGAAATATCCGGACTGCCGTTTCCCGCGCATGGTCTGTCAATCCCGGCTTGCTCTGTCAGATGGCCGGTTATCCATTGGAATCTGAACCCACTTCCTCGCAATTTATCGAGATAATCTCTTCCTACACAATTCGTTCTCAGCAGCCGCAACTTCAGCCTCTCGGTCTGCCGTAATCCGTTGCTCGTTCCTCTTAAAACATACGGCCGTCTTCTTTTCCGCAGGTATTTCTCCGGCAGCCGCAGTCCGCGCGAATACCGGGAAACGCATCCATAAGTCATAATATTCCGCTCCGTCCCCTGAAGGCCCGTGGTTTTAAGCACGGGCCTTCATCTTTTTTCCGAAAAAGTCAGCGTTGTGCAGTGCCGCCAGAGATCTCCGGCGCACAGGATGGGCTTTTCAAAGCCATCGCAGGCCATGGCATTCGGAAAGTACTGCGTTTCCAGGCACAGGGCGCAGCGCGGCGCATATATTGCGCCCTGCTTGCCGCGGCGTTCGGTCAGGAAATTTGCGGTGTAGAGCTGCACGCCCGGCAGCGTCGTCCGCACCGTCATGGAGATGCCGGACGCGTCGCCGCGCAGTACCGCCGCCGTTTCTCCGGTCAGGCAGAAGTTGTGGTCGTACCCGCCGCCGTTTCGCAGTTGGATATCGTCCGCGCCGATATCCTGCCCGACGCGCTTCGGTACACGGAAGTCAAAGGGCGTTCCGGCGACCGGCAGCCGCTTCCCGGTCGGCAGCGTCGCCGCGCTGTTTTCCAGAAACTCTTCGGCGCCGATCTGCAGCGTGTGGCCGAGCGCGGAACCGCTGCCGTTAAGATTAAAATAGCTGTGATTCGTCAGATTGCAAAGGGTATCCCGATCGGCGGACGCTTCATACGCCATCGTCAGCGTATCCCCGCACAGGCGATAGCTCACGGCGGCGCACATCGTGCCGGGATACCCCTCTTCCCCATCCGGCGATACGCGCGTGAGCCGTACGCCGTCCGGCAGCATTTCCGCAGACCATACATATTTATCAAAGCCGCGCACACCGCCGTGCAGATGGTTCTCCCCGTCGTTTCCGGCGAGCCGGTAGTCTTTCCCGTTCAGCGTGAAGGCCGCGCCGCCGATGCGGTTGCCGACGCGTCCAATGCACGCGCCGAGATAGCCGTCGTTTTCCTCGTATTCCCGAAGCGTATCATAGCCAAGGACTACGTCCGTCCACGCGCCGTCATGATGCACCCGAAGCGAGCGGATCGCCGCGCCGTACTCCATGATCTCCACGGCCAGCGCTTCATTTTTGATGCAATAGACGCTGACAGCTTCCCCGTCTTTCGTCATGCCAAAAGGCTTCTTTTCCACCGAGACCGACATGGTATTCTCTCCTTTCACGCCGCAGCGCCGCCTCCGTTTCTTCTCCTGTCCGCTCAGCTGCGCTCGCATCAAATCAGCTTCAAAAGCCGTTTCTCCGGAACTTCCGGCAGAACGCCGCGCAGATGGGCGAGAATGCGCTCTCTCGATCCATCCGGCTTTCTGCGATAGGCCGAAGGGACGAAGTCCGGGCCGAGCTGCGTCTCCGGCGTCGTATACTCCGCTATGCCCCAGCCGTAGGGCCGCCCGAATTTATCCTGCGAATACACAAAGTCCCCGATGGTGATATAGGTCTGCATCCGGAGACGGGTGATCACCGTATCGAAGCCCGTATTGCCGCCCTTGCGGTAATTTGCGTGTATATACCTTTCCGGATTCAGAATACCACGCCGGAGAGCTTGGCACAAGAGACGAGTCTCTTGATTTGTCCGCTGTCCGGATGCTACAATGGATATATTCCGCAAAGGATCAAAAAAGGGGAGCAGACATGGAGAAGATCAAAAAGAACTTCGGCTTTGGCTTTATGCGTCTGCCGATGAAGGACGGCGAGATCGACACCGAGGAGACCAAGCGCATGGTGGATGCGTTTCTGGACGCCGGATTCAATTATTTTGACACCGCCCACGGCTATCACAAGGAGAAGAGCGAGATCGCGCTGCGCGAGTGTCTTACGAGCCGCTATCCGCGCGAGAGCTACGTTCTCGCGGACAAGCTGACCGAAAACTATTTTAAGACAGAGGCAGACATTCGTCCCGCAGTGGAAGAGCAGCTCGCCGCCTGCGGCGTGGAGTATTTCGATTTTTATCTGATGCACTCGCAGTGCACGCTCAACTATCCGCACTTCAAGGCGTGCCGCGCGTATGAGACCGCATTCGCGCTCAAGGCCGAGGGTAAGGTGCGTCACGTCGGCATTTCGTTCCACGACCGCGCCGAGGTGCTCGAGCAGATCCTGACCGAGTATCCGGAGATCGAGGTCGTGCAGATCCAGTTCAACTACTTGGACTACGACGACCCCGCGGTGCAGAGCCGCAAGTGCTATGAGGTCTGTGTGAAGCACGGCAAACCCGTCATCGTCATGGAGCCGGTCAAGGGCGGCAATCTCGTCACTCTCCCGGAGGAAGCAAAGGACGTTCTCGATGAACTGCACGGCGGCAGTCCGGCCAGCTACGCGCTCCGGTTTGCCGCAGGGTTTCCCGGCATGATGATGGTGCTCTCCGGCATGAGCAGCATGGAGCAGATGCGCGACAATCTCTCGTTCATGGCAGACTTCCGGCCGCTCAACGATACCGAGCTCGCCGCCATCGCGCGCGTGCAGGCCATTTTCCGCGGCAAGCATCTCATCCCCTGCACCTCCTGCCGCTACTGCACGGACGGCTGCCCGAAGCACATCGCCATTTCCGACCTGTTCGCCACGATGAACACCCGGCAGCTCTACCATGACTTGAACGCCGGTTACTACTATGATATCCACACCACGGGCGGGCGCAAGGCGTCCGACTGCGTCAAGTGCGGCAAATGCGAGCACGTCTGCCCGCAGCATCTGCCCATCCGCAAGCTGCTGGAGAATGTAGCGAAGGAGTTTGAAAAGAAAGAATGATCGAAGCATATCTCCCCCGTCCCGATGAGCTGTGGTTCCGGCGGAAAATGCTTGCCGACGAAGCGACGATGGCCTATAACGGCGCTTACGGCGGCACGGTGGATTTTCCGGAGGAACGCTGGCCGGACTGGTACGACCGCTGGGTCGCGCACCCGGAGGGACGGTATTACCGCTATCTCCGCGAGAGCGCTTCCGGCGAGTTCGTCGGGGAGATCGCCTATCACTTTGACGGGGAAAAATATCTCGCCGACGTGATCGTGTACGCCCCTTACCGCCGCCGGGGCTACGGTGCGGCGGGGCTTGCGCTTTTGTGCGCGGCGGCAAAGGAAAACGGCGTCGGCGTTTTATACGATGACATCGCCGCGGACAATCCGTCCGTCGCACTTTTCCTCCGCTGCGGTTTCTCGGTCAAATACCGGACGGACCAAATCGTCATGGTGAAAAAGGTTCTGGCGGAATGACCGCCGCATACGACAAAATACGCCCGCGGAGAATATCTCCGCGGGCGTTCAATCTGTCGAAAATGCCTCGCAGAGTTTGCGCCCGCAGGCGCAAATAGAGTGCAAAACATTTTTGCCGGCGGCGTGTACGTCGGCAAAAATACTTCTCGGCTCGCAAACGTGCGAGCGTAAGCGAGTGCGCTGCGGCGAGCCGCAGCCTTTTCAAACGAGAGCCCAACGAAGTGGGTCTCGTTTGAGAGCTTGTCAAAAATGCTTTTTTGACAAGCTCACGCCCGCGGAGAATATCTCCGCGGGCGTATGACGTTAATATAGCTTCAATTGCTGCCGCGCGAGCATTTTTCGGCGTCAATGGCGAGGACCACCATGAGTGCGCACAGCGCGTCTCTCGCGTCCGGTACGTCGATGGTGTAAGTATCCGTCCAGCGGAGGAGCTCCTTGGCTATGCGCGCGACGGTGCGGCCCGCCGCGTCCTCGATCGTATAGTCCCACTCCAGAAAGCTGCCCTGCACGCGCCAGCCGTTGAAGTCCAGCACGAACGCGGGGCGAAAGAGCGTGAACTCCTTGCGGATCGTGCCGATGCTCCGCTCGCCGATGTAGAGATCAAACTTCGGCAGGAACGTCAGCACGCGCTCTTTTACTGTGGCGATGTGCCTCCCCTGCGCGTCGAGAATGTGCAGGCAGTGTCCCCAGGCGAGCTTTCCTTCCACAGTGAAAGCCGTTGCGCCGGTAGAGGCGTCGTAAATGTCGTAGCTGTCAAACCACGAGAAAAACCGCTGCTTGAAACAGAGCTTCATTTTGTTTCTCTCCTTTGCATGACGGCGCACACAAGCGCACACACGCTGAGCGCCATGCAGAGATACTTGAACTCGCGTCCCGCGGCGAGATACATGGCGCTGTTGAAAAAGAGATCGATCACGAGGATCACGACCACGGCGAGCGCAAGCGCCCCCGTCAGGTGCGAGAGCAGATTTCGGAATTTCACCGGCGGTCACTCCTTTGCAATGTACAGGATATCCGTCACGTTCCGGCCGCCGCCGGCCGGCGTGTTCACGGTCGTATCGCCGTCCCAGACCATAACGGCGGATTTGCCGCCGTCGAAGTTGTAGGCGAGCGTACAGCCGAGACTTTCAAAGAGGCGGGAGAGCTCCTCGAGCTTATACCCGCGCGAGCCGTTCTCCCCGCGGCCGTCCACGACCACAAAACAGTAATGTCCCGGCTCATAGTACCCGAGCGCCGCGCGCGGATTCAGTCCGGCGATGTTCGTGTTGAATTTGTCGATGCTCTTCCCCTCGGCGTCCAGCAGGGCGGGGCCGAACGACCACACCTGCACCGCGCCCTTTTCCATCTCCGCATCCATGTCAAAGGCATTGCCGCGGAAGATCCGCATGGAGCCGTCCGTATAGTATACAAGTATGTCGTCAAATCCCGTGTCGCGGAGGAACGCTCCGTTGCGCACGATCGGCCCGTATTCCCGCGAGAAGGCATAGTCTCCGTCGATGGCGAGAATGGCGTTGGATTCTGCGGCCATATCGTGTACGCTCCGGTAGCCGTTCGTCACATACGCCGTGCGCAGATACTCGCTCGAGCGCAGCCAGATATCCGCGACATAGTATACGACGAGCCCGTCGTTCGAGCGGTCCTCGTGCCGCGTCCAGCTCACGCTGACATTGGCGCTGCGGTAGGAGTTTTCCGTCTGTTCTATCGTCCCGTCGGTAAACGGGCCGTTGGCGACCAGCGTTTCGTCCGGCGCTTCCGTTTCGGGCGTCGGCTGCGCCGCTGCGGCGGCCGTGGGCTGCGCTGTCGCGGCGGGCGCTTCCACGAAGCCCCGTCCCAGAAGATACATCCTCCCGTGGTGGAAATAAGCAAACACAAGCAGAATCACCGCGGCCAGGACGATATCCGTTATGGCTCCCGTCAGAGCGCGGAGCCTTTTTTTCGTTTTCATAGTTCATCCTCCTGCGGAGCGTATTTTAGCGCAAAAGCTCTTTTTTGTCCACACCGGCGGGAAAAAAATCGCGCTTTTTTGCGTCCCGCGCGCCGTGGACGAGTGCGTCGAGCAAGTCGCGAGCCGGTCACGGAAGCCGAGCAGAACGCGGCCGTTCCGCCGGGCAAACCGGAGACGCTGTCCGCAAGAGCCATGGCAAAGCCGCCGAAGAGCGTATAAGCAAGAGAATTCCTGCTTTCATCTCCTGACAGAAAACAGCATCGTCCGATATTCTTTCGGACGATGCTGTTTTCGTATATCGGATAAAAAGCGTTAAAGCGATTTTACACGGCGTCGCGGTAATCCGGCGCGCAGATCTGCTGCACCGTGACGGCCCGGGTATGGTCGATGTGCGTCCACTCGGGCGTTACGAAGAGCGACTGCACCACGATCGGCACATACGTGAGCATGAACACCGGGAACGTGAACACATAGGCGATCTTCTTCCACGCCGCGCAGTGGATGCTGCGCCACTCCGTCGCGGTCGTAATCGCGCCGAGGACGAAGAGCGTGAGATAAAGATTCATCACCGTCTGCAGCGCCGATATGGCAAGCACGTCCCACTCATGGTAATGGAACACGTTGACCGCCGCCGCGCCGAGATTTACCACGATGCTCAGCCCCGTGAGCACTGCCGCGGGCATGATGCTCATCGCCATATCGTAGCAGGAGAAGCTGCCGCGGAACATGCCGGAGAGGAGCTTTCCGCCGTATTTGCGGAACACCTGCAGATACCCGCGCGACCAGCGCAGACGCTGCGCCCAGGACTGCTTGAAACGGACGGGCTGCTCATCGTAGAGCACGGCCTCCGGGCAGTAGCCGACGCGCCGTCCCGCCGTCACGTTTTCGATGGTAAACTCGATATCCTCGGTCAGCAGGTGGAACGGCCAGCCGCCGCCCTGCCCTTCGAGCACGGCGCGCGAAAAGAGAAAGCCCGTGCCGGAAACGCCGCAGCTCGCCCCGATGCGGGATCTCGCGCCGTTCAGATAGCGCGATTCGCGGAGAAACCAGAGACCGTAGCCCGCGGAGATCCAGTTGTCGCCGTAGTTTTTCGAGTCACGGTAGCAGGTGACGATATCCTTGCCCTCGGAAAACGTCTCGTTCATGCGGGAGACGAAATCGCGCTCGAGCACGTTGTCGGCGTCGAGGACGATGTAGCCGTCAAACTCGTTGTGCGCATGGCGCTCCATTTCGCGCAGGAGGAAGTCGAGCGCATAGCCCTTGCCGCGGAGCGAAGCGTTGTGCCGCTCATAGACCTCCGCGCCGTGGGCGCGCGCCGTTTCCGCCGTTTTATCGCGGCAGTTGTCGGCCACGACGAAAACCTCGAGAAAGCGTTCGGGGTAGCTCTGCGCCTTGATGCTGTCAAGAAGATTGCCGATGACGGTCTCCTCGTTGCACGCGGCGATGAGGACCGCGAAGCGGTGCAGCGGCGCTTCCCGCGCCCGCCGCTTCCGCGGCAGCCACGAAACGGGTATGTACAGAAACTGATACATATAGCAGGCAAAAAACAGGCACATCAGAATGAAGTTTATCATTTTCACGGTTTGCATGGCGCTTTCTCCTTTCCCTGTGATGCCAAGGATATCACGCACCGCAGAGCAAAATCCATTAAAGGGTCTTTAAGATTTGTTTAAAAAGGAGAAGGCGGAGTCGCCCCCGCCTTCTTTGGAAAAAATCATGCGCTCACGATGTTGTAGTACGCCTTCGCCGTCAGACGGTAGACGATCGTATAGAGCAGCGCAAAGGCGCCGAAGCTCACGAGCGTCGTGGTGACGAAGAGGCCGACGTTGTAAAGCGAGAACAGCTCGAGCAGCCGCCGGATCATCGGGAAGGCGAACGCAAGGTGCACGCCCGCCAGCAGCAGCGGCAGGAAGAACACGGTCAGCAGCTGGGAATCGATGCTGCGGCGGATCTCCTTTTTCGTCATGCCGACCTTCTGCATGATCTCAAAGCGTTTCTGATCCTCGTAGCCCTCGGAGATCTGTTTATAGTAGAGGATCAGCACCGCCGCGAGCATGAACACAAGCGTGAGCATAATGCCGATGAAGAAGAGCGCGCCGTTGCTGCCGTAGAAATCGGCGCTTCCGTCCGCACGGCACTCGGCCCGGAGGTACATATAGCCCTGCCCCGGCTCCATCTCGCCGAGGGTGCGCATGACGCCCTGTGTGAGCGCCACGCACTCCTCATCGCCGAGGTCGGTATTGAAATTGTAGACCCATTTATACTGCATCGTAACCACATGCCCGTTATATGTGCGGAAATCCTGAACGGCGGAGGCCGTGTCGTTCACGATGAGCGTCATTTGCGCGATAAGTCCGCCGACCGCCGGCGGGAGAAAAAAACCGTTTCGCACATCGGCAACGCGCCACGTGTGGGAGACGTCGTCCATGGCAAGTGTCAGCGTCGGACGGTCATAGGAGCATTTGTAGGTCAGCAGCAGCACCTCGTCTGGCGCAAGCGAAACATTCTCGCCGGTTCGGGCGGCATAATCCGCAGAGGAAACGATATAGATGTCACGAATCTCCGAATATGAATATGAGGCCGAGACGCCCTCCCGCGAATACCAGCACTGCACCGTGTCGCCGGAGAAAAGACCGCTGGTATTGATATAGCGGTAGTTCTGCACGTCCTTCGGCGGAACGCCCCGCTCTGACGTATAATCGGCGATGGCACGGCGGTAGCGCTCGATATTGCCGTCCGTGATCTGCTCCGGCGTCTCCCCGGCGAGAGTGATGTTTATATCTCTCGGGTAGCGCATATTCGCGGCGTCCTCCGCGCCGAAATAAAGGCACGAGGAAGAGGAGATCATCACGAGGATCATTGTGGCGATGATGCACACGCTCGCAAGGCCCGCGCCGTTGCGCTTCATGCGGTACGCCATGGAGGACACGGACACGAAATGCTCCGGCCGGTAGTAGTATTTCTTATTCTTCTGCAGCACACGGCAGAGCAGCACGCTGCCTGCGACGAGCAGAAGATATGTGCCGATAATAACGAGGATCACGGCCACGAAGAACCATACGATCGCGTCAAGCGGGTTGGTGATGCTCACGGCAAGGTAGTACGCCGCGGCGAGGATCACGACGCCCGCAAGGCCGAGCAGCCAGTTTGCCTTCGGCGGCTTTTCGCCGACGGACTCGCTGCGCAGCAGCGCCACGGCGCTGCTGCGCCCGACGCGGACGACCGTGGAGAGCCAGATGACCGCGAAGATGATCGCGTACAGTCCCAGCGCGCGCGTCAGGGAATCAACGTCGATGCGGATGCGGTAATTGATATCGCCGCCGAGCATATTGACCAGTCCAAGCTCCGCGAGCTTCGAGAGGACGATGCCGAGCGCAAGACCGAGCACGAGCGAGAGCGCGGCGGTAATGAGGCTCTCCCACGTGACGATGCGCGCAAGATTGCGCTTATTCATGCCAAGGACGTTATAGAGGCCGAATTCCCGCTCGCGGCGGCGAACAAGGAACGAGTTGGTATAGTAGAGAAAGATCGCGGAGAACACAAAGATCACAAAGCTGCCGAGATTGAGGATCAATCCGGTGCTGTTGGAGCCGCGCGGCAGCAGCGCGCACGTCTCCGGCGAGCCGAGGAACGAGAGGATATAGAACATCATCACCATGCACACGCAGGTGAGCAGATACGGGGTAAAAAGCCGCTTGTTCTTGCGCAGGCCGTCCCACGCGAGACGCGGGTAGAGAGCGGTTTTCATCGCGCCTCACCGCCTCCCGCGAGCATCGTGAGCGTTTCGGAGATGCGCTGGTAGAAGAGCTCGTTCGTGGCGTCGCCGCGGTAGAGCTGGTGGAACACCTCGCCGTCGCGGATGAAGAGGACGCGCCCGGCGCAGCTCGCGGCCTTCACGGAGTGCGTGACCATGAGGATCGTCTGCCCGCCGCGGTTCACCTCGCCGAAGAGACGGAGCAGCTCGTCCGTGGATTTGCTGTCGAGCGCGCCGGTCGGCTCGTCGGCAAGCAGGATGCGCGGCTTTGTGATGAGCGCGCGGGCAACGGCGGCGCGCTGCTTCTGGCCGCCGGAGACCTCGTAGGGGTACTTTTTCAAAAGCTCGCGGATGCCGAGCGTTTCCGCAATATCGATGAGGCGGGTGCGCATCTCATCGTAGCTCTTGCCCGCGAGGACGAGCGGGAGATAGATGTTATCCTCAAGCGTGAACGTGTCGAGCAGGTTGAACTCCTGAAACACGAACCCGAGATGGTCGCGGCGGAACGTGGCGGCCTCGCTCTCGCGGATCTTGGTAAAGTCCCGCCCGTCGAGCAGCACCGTGCCGGCGGTGGGCTTGTCGAGCGCGGCGAGAATGTTCAGAAGCGTCGTTTTGCCGCTGCCGCTCTCGCCCATGATGGCGACATACTCGCCCTCGTTCACGGAGAAATTGACGTTGCGGAGCGCCTCGACCGCATTGCCGCCGAAGCGGGTCTTATATACTTTTTTCAGCCCGGAAACTTCCAGTAAACTCATAAGAAATTGACCTTCCTTTCGTTTTCTGGCATCAGTATAAGCGAAAAAGCCGACCCGTTCCATCGGATCGGCTTACACTCGCACGGCAAATCCAACATTTCTGTCACATTTACTCTACCGTGATCTTCTTTTCTTCCAATTTGATCCGGACTGTCGTCCCCTCGCCGGGGCGCGACTCCGCCGTGATCGTGTGGCCGAGATTCCGGCAGATGCGGCGGCAGAGATAGAGCCCGATGCCGCTCGCGCGCTTGTCCGCGCGCCCCTGCAAGCCGGTGAAGCCGCGCTCAAAGACGCGCGGCAGATCCTCCGGCGCAATGCCGATGCCGGTATCGCGGATGCAGAGCGTTTTCGGTTCTTCAACGTACACGGAAACGCCGCCCTGCGGCGTATACTTCAAAGCGTTCGAGAGCACCTGCTCAATGACGAACGAGAGCCACTTCTCGTCTGTGAACACGCGCACGTCCGTGGGCGTATAATCGAGCGTCAGGCGGCGCGCGATGAACTCCCCGGCGAAACGCCGGAGCGCCGGACGGACGATATCATCGAGCTTCGCTTCGCGGAATACATAGTCCGTCCCCTCGCCCTCCAGCCGGAGGTACGTGAGCACCATTTCCACATACTGCTCGATGCGTCCGAGATCGGCGAGAAGGCGGCGGGAGGAGTCGCTGTCCTCGCTCTGGAGCCGGAGACGCATGGCGGCGATGGGCGTTTTGATCTGGTGCGCCCAGAGCGTGTAGTATTCAAGCATATCGGCGCGGTCGGCGGCGGCCTTTGCCGCGGCGTCCGCGCTCTGGCGGCAGAGACTCTGCACGATCGCCTGATAGTCTGCCTCCGGCACGCTTGCCGCAGCCGGCAGCACGCCGATGAGCTCCGCCGCTGTGGTCTCCAGCTGGGAAAGCTCCCGATGGAGCTTATATACGCGCCGGAAATCGAGCGCGAGCGCCGCGAGACCGAGCAGCAGCGCAAGCGCGCACGGATACGCCACGGCGCGCAGCGGCAGATGGAAGAGAGCGAAGGATACGCCGAGCAGCACCGCCGCCAGCGCAAAGAACAGCAGCACACCGCGGCGGCTTTTGATATAGTCTCCGAGCAGCTTCATTTTTCCCCCACGGCGTAGCCCACGCCGAACTTCGTCGTGATGAAATCGTGCAGCCCCGCGTTTTCGAGCTTTTTGCGCAGGCGGCCGACGTTCACGGTGAGCGTGTTCTCGTCCACGAAGGAGTCCGTCTGCCAGAGCGCTTCCATGAGCTTTTCGCGGCTGACGATCTTCCCCTTGTTCTGCATCAGCGTGAGCAGGATGCGGTATTCATTTTTGGTGAGAGCGATGTGCTCGTCGGCATAGGTGAGCGTATTGTCACCGGTATTGAGGATCGCCCCGGCGTGCTCGAGCACGGGCGCTGCCGCGCCGAACTCATACGTCCGGCGGAGAAGGGCCTGCACCTTAGCAATAAGCACGTTCGTATCAAAGGGCTTGGCGACAAAATCGTCGCCGCCCATGTTCATCGCCATGATGATATTCATATTATCGCTCGCCGAAGAGATAAATATGACCGGCACGGAGCTTACTTTTCGTATCTCCGCGCACCAGTGATACCCGCTCATATACGGAAGCGACACGTCCATCAGCACGAGATGCGGCTGCACGCGCGCGAACTCCGCCATGACCGCGCGGAAATCGGCAGCGCAGGTACACTCCAGCGCCCAGAGCTTCATCTGCGCGCAGATGGCGTCGGCGAGGCTGCGGTCATCCTCTACGAGCAAAATGCGGTGTTCCATATCTCGCCCCCCTTTCCTTTTCGGCTCCACTATACCAGTGCCGTCCGGCGCGTGTCAACCGGCCGGGCCGATATAAGAAGACCGCAGCGCGTGGCAGCGCTGCGGTCTTTGGTATCACCCCACGAGGAAGCGCGAGAGAAATTCGCGCGTCTTCGGGTCCTGCGGGTTTTCAAAAATATCCTTCGGGCGTCCCTCTTCGCAGATGACGCCGTCGGCCATAAAGACGACGTTCGTGGAAACGTCGCGCGCAAACGCCATTTCGTGCGTCACGACGATCATCGTGAGTCCGTCTCCGGCGAGAGAGCGCATAACATCGAGCACCTCGCCGACCATCTGCGGATCGAGCGCGCTCGTCGGCTCGTCGAAGAGCAGCACCTCCGGCTCCATCGCAAGCGCGCGGGCGATCGCCACGCGCTGCTTCTGTCCGCCGGAGAGCTGCGCCGGGCGGGCGTGGATGTACGGCGTCATGCCGACGCGTCCGAGATATTCCATAGCGATTTTCTCCGCCTCGGCCCGGCTGCGCCGGAGCACCGACATCTGACCGGTAACGCAGTTTTGCAGTGCCGTCATGTTGTTGAAGAGATTGAAGCTCTGGAACACCATGCCGACCTTTGCGCGGTACTGCGAGAGATTCATCTCCCGCGCGGTGATGTCCTGCCCGTGATAAAGCACCTGGCCGGACGTCGGCGTTTCAAGAAGGTTGATGCACCGGAGCATCGTGCTTTTGCCCGAGCCGGAAGCTCCGATGATGCTGAGCACTTCACCCTTTTCCACGCTGAGATGGATATCGCGCAGCACGGTATGATCGCCGAACTGCTTTTGCAGATGCACAAGCTCTATGACCTTTTCACCCATGGCTCAGCCCTCCCTCGCGGTTTTGATGCGGATCTCGGCGGCGCTGTCGCTCTGCGAGCCGAAGATCACATAGCTGTCGTTCCCGTCGAGTTTGCGCTCCACGAAGCGCAGCAGCCGCGTGACCGTGAAAGTCAGAATGAAGTACAGCACACACACGACAAGATACGTCTGGAACGTTTCAAAGCTCTGGCGCTTGATGATCCCGGCAAAGTAATAAAGCTCCGTTACGCCGATGACGTTCAGCACCGAGGTGTCCTTGATGTTGATGACAAACTCGTTGCTTACCGAGGGCAGGATGTTGCGCATGACCTGCGGGATGATGACCTTGAACATCGTCTGCGAATGGGTCATGCCGATGCTCATAGCGCCCTCAAACTGGCCCTTATCGATGGAGATGATGCCGCCGCGGACGATCTCGGCCATGTAAGCGCCGGTGTTGACCGAAACGATCAGGATACCGGACGGAATGAGCGGCAGCGTGTTGCCGCCGGAGGCAAAGGCATAACCCCAGTAGATGACCATCGCCTGCACCATCATGGGCGTGCCGCGGAAGATCTCCACATAAACGGCGATGACGGCGTTCAGGATCTTATGGAGCACGCGCACAAAGCCGTTGCGGGAGAATGGCGCCGTGCGGACGATGCCGGTCAGAAGGCCGATGGCGAGACCGGCCACGGTGCCGGTAAGCGCAATGAGCATCGTGTTTCCCACGCCGCTGAGCAGCTGGGGATAATATTTGGCGACTATGTTGATTACGTCCTGAAAAAAGCTCATGGCTGTTTACCGGCCCTTTCGGTCAGATTACTTGCGGATGATGACGACGAGGTTGGATTCGTAATAGGTATCGGTGAAGTCGATCTGCGCGGCGCGCTCGGCCGTGGGGCTCATGCCGGCGGCAACGGCGTCGATCGCGCCGGATTCCAGCGCGGGCAGCAGCGAATCCCATTCGATGGAGTAAATTTCCAGATTCATGCCGAGACGCGCCGCGACATACTTTGCGATCTGCACGTCGTAGCCGTTGGCGTAAAGGCCGTCCTTGCCCTCGCCGGAGATGGGCACCGCGCCGAAGGATGCGCCGGAGATATCGGTCCAGTTATACGGCTCATACGCGCACTCCATGCCGACACGGAGCGTGCCCGTCGGGTTTTCCGGCTCTTCGGCGCTCACGGCAAACTCGGTCACTTCCCCGCCGGAGCTGAGCGTCACGATCTGCTCCATGAGCGCGCTGCGCTGCTCGGGTGTGATCTCCGCGAGAACGGCGTTGATCTGCTCGCGCAGCTCCGAGCCCTTCTTCAGACCGATGGCGATGCCGACATCGGACGCCGTGGCGGTAAAGCCGGTCTCATTGTTCTTAAACGGGAGGAACGTAAGAGTATCGTCGCTCTGGCAGACGGAGAAGGCCGTCGGCTCCTCGGCGATGTAGCCGTCGATCGCGCCGCTCTTGAGTGCGGTCAGAAGATCGGCAAACTCGGGATACGTCGATCCCTGCACGTTTTCGATCTGGTTGAGTGCGTCGGCGTGGAACGTTCCGGCCTGCGCCGCGATCTTCATGCCCTTGAGATCGGCGATCGTCGTGGCTTCCGCGATGCTCGTTCCGGTGCTGTCGGTCGTTTCTGCACTGCCGCACCCGGCGAGCAGGCAAAGGCAGAGGGCGGCTGCCATCAGCAGCGCAAGGATGTTTCTTCTTCTCATTTTTTCTGTCTCCTTTTCGGAAAAATTAAATAAGCCTGCGACCCGATGTGGTATCGCAGGCTTTCCGAAAAATGAGATTCAAAAAGAAAATCAAAAACCGGTTTCCTTTGATAGCTCTCCACAGTAACTGTGACAGTCCGGCGCTTATTGGGCGTCGGCCCAGCAGCAGCACGGCGGCAGCCATGCGGTGCTTCGGCGGAATTGCCTTTCTCCTGCAGCCGCCTGCCGGCGTGTGCTGCAAGATACTCTTCGTTTCCGCGACCTCTATCAGGTGCTTTCTTATTTTATGCACGGATTATACGGCGGGGGGCCCCTTCTGTCAATACCCTCGCGCCATTTTTCGCATTTTATCTCTTTGCATCGATAAAATCATCGGCATAATTATGCATTTATAACAGACGCAGGAAGCGCCGCCGGGGTTCCGGCGGCGCTTTGCTGTTGTTAAAAAGGCAACCACCGGCTATGCCGGTGGACATAAAGAGTTCCACTTATGGATAGAAAAAGAAAACCTCCAATGATAGAGTAGTGTCAGGTTCGCCAACCGACAACAGACAAAATCAAAGGAGGTTATCCAAATGGATAAAGATAGTTTAGCACATAGTAAGTGGAACTGCAAATACCATATGATTACTTCCTATTAGGAACACTGTAAATACAAGGCTTTTCGGAGCCTAC
>ERZ1503820.342-NODE-342-length-14961-cov-4.758419_pt1 | contig 14961 bp, 9 predicted proteins | sample MGYA00571766_ERZ1503820 | MGnify/ENA primary metagenome ERZ1503820 (study PRJEB39906, sample SAMEA3182086) | gut metagenome | biome: human; feature: gut; material: Stool; isolation source: human stools | place: Canada | collected 2013-01-21 ...
ATCTAGTACGGTCTCGTGGGCTCGGAGATGTGTATAAGAGACAGGTATAAAGCTGTGCGTGAGGTTTCTGCAATATATCACCTTTGCGAAAATGATAAGATAGCGCCCTCGCAGCAGCGCTGTTTTAGGTTGCTGTACGAACTTGAAATAACGATTGTGCGGTAGTGTCTTATTTTATTTTGCACTTGACAGCAACGGAAAAAGCAGAAAGTTATCGAATAATATTCGAAGTTCGGCGTAAAAGCGTCGAATTATCTTGAAAAAAAGACGCTCTTGTGATATAATATAGATTATTAAACTGTAGTTTTTTCAAATGTGAGGTTTCAAATGATGAAAGCAAGTTATAAAAAGCTGTGGAAACTCCTTGTTGACAAAGAAATGAGTAAATCAGACTTGCATAAAGCCACGGGACTCTCTTCCAGCACGATGACAAAACTCCGCCGCAGTGAGGATGTTTCTATGGAGGCTCTCCGCAAAATCTGTACTGTCCTCGACTGCAATATTGCTGATATCGTTGAGTTTGAAAAAAGAGATAATTAAGAAAATATGGGATAAGCAATATTGAATGCCGAGGATATACTATGTTAAAGAAAGAAGAACAATATAGTTATAATTTTATTGATCTCTTTGCGGGAGCTGGAGGGCTTTCGGAAGGTTTTCTTCAAGCTGGTTTCAAGCCGGTAGCTCATGTGGAGATGAATGAATTTGCCGCTAAGACACTCGAAACGAGAAGTGCCTACTACTATCTTAAAGGCACAGATAATCTCGGTTTATATAAAAAATATCTCACTGGGAAGATATCCCGCGATGAGTTTATGAAACAGATTCCCGCTTCAATAACAAAAACCATAATCAAGGAAACGATGTCGGATGAAACCTTACCATCTATTTTTAGGACCATTGATGGAATAATGAAAATCAGAGGCATCTCCAAGATGGATGTTATTGTAGGCGGTCCCCCATGTCAGGCGTATTCACTTGTCGGAAGGGCGCAAAGCAGCCATATGGAAGTCCCAATGGCTGAGGACCCGCGTAATTATCTGTACAAACTGTACGCACGTTTTCTAAAACGCTATCAGCCTCGAATGTTTGTCTTTGAAAATGTTACGGGCATCGAATCTGCTAACAACGGAGCAACATGGAAAAACATTCAGAAGTATCTGAAGCGAGTCGGTTATGAAATTGAGTGTAGAGAGCAGAATGCTCGCACCTTCGGTGTACTTCAAAATCGCCGCAGGATGATTATTGTCGGGTGGTTAAAGCAGAGCGGATTGAAATATCCGGACTTTCTTGAAATCAAAACTGATGCTATCGTCAATGATCTTTTGGCTGACCTGCCGAAATTGCATCCAGGCGAGAGCAGCGACAAATACGCAAGAACAAAAGCAAGCAGTTATGTTATAGGTTCCGGCATACGCGCAAAGGATGATGTGCTGACGCTTCACAACAGTCGTCCGAATATAGAACGGGATATCAACATTTACAGGCGGGCAATTGAACTGTGGAACGACGGTCATAAGCGCCTTAATTACAACGACCTCCCCGATGAATTGAAGACGCATAAAAACAGACATTCATTTACGGATAGGTTTAAGGTGGTTGAGGGAGATGAATCGTACTGTCACACTATTTTGGCGCACCTTTCAAAGGACGGTCATTACTTCATTCATCCCGACTTAGAACAGAATCGCTCCATTACCGTTCGTGAAGCGGCGAGAATACAATCATTCCCTGACAGTTATTTCTTTGAGGGACCACGGACATCGCAGTTCATGCAGATAGGTAATGCGGTCCCTCCGATGATGGCAAAAGGAATCGCTATGGGAATTTTTGAACAGCTATACAAAGGAGATTCAGATGGAAGGTAACCTGCTGCTTGAACAATTCAGCAGATATAAAAAGCTGGAACTTGAGGCTTCTCCGTTCCACTTCCTTTTGGATGCGAATATTGAATTGAATCCCCACCAGATCAATGCCTTCTGCGCTGCTATCCAGGCGTTGAAAACAGGCGGCATTGTTCTTGCGGACGAGGTTGGACTCGGAAAGACCATCGAGGCCGGACTTGTGCTGAAATATGTTCTTGAGTCAGGCGCAAAGCGAGTCTTGATTGCTCTTCCGGCATCCTTGAGAAAACAGTGGGAACTGGAACTTGAGGATAAGTTTGGCTTGGAGTCGGTGATACTTGACAGGCTGACGGTGGAAAAAGACGGTTCAGACTGGCGCAAGAGACTTACCGACAATAAATCTGTCCGAATCGTTCTTACCTCCTACGACTATTCATCCAAGCTGATGAAACGGTTCCCGGAGGTGAAGTGGGATTTTATCATAATCGATGAGGCGCATAACCTGAGAAATGTATTTCATGGTACTAAACGCGCAAAGAATCTGTATGAACTGTCAAAGGGCATACCGAAGATTCTGCTGACCGCTACACCTCTTCAGAATTCGCTGACAGACCTTCACGGGCTGGTTTCTTTTATCGACCAGCGTATATTCGGCAGTGAGAAAGTCTTTAACAAACGCTACATTGAAGGACAGGATTACTCCGACCTTAAGCGTGAGCTTTCGCCGGTACTGTATCGTACACTTCGTAAAGATGTGGCGAAGTACATGAATTTCAAAAAGAGAACCTGCAAGACGGTGGACTTTACCCTGTCGCAGGATGAGATTGAATTATATCAGCGGGTAAACGACTTCTTGAAGCGTGAGCTGCTGTACTCCATACCAACATCAAACCGCGGGCTGATTATCCTTGTTATCAGAAAGTTGCTTGCATCTTCGAGTTTCGCATTGATAGAAACTTTTGAAATTCTGAAGAACAGACTCGAAAAGCTATACGAAGGCAGTAAGTCCGCAAACGCACAGGAGGGCTTCGACCTTTTCTGGAGCTATGTTGAGGATGAGATCGATGAGTCGGGCTTTGAGGAGACCGAGGATGAGGATACCATTGTTCAGAAGCAGTTCATCCAGGCTGAACTCGAAGAGGTAAACATCATCATCGATGTGGCTAAGCGCATCAAGACAAACGCTAAGGTCAATGCCCTGAAGACTGCCATACAGATAGCTTTTGATTACCAGCAGGAACAAGGAATTCCACAGAAGGTCGTTATCTTCACGGAGTCCAAGCGTACTCAGAAGTACATAGCCGCAGAACTTCGTAAGACGGGATTCGATGACGAGGATATTCTTCTGTTTAATGGTGACTTCGATGACACCATGACGAAGGAAATATACAAGGCATGGCAGGTCAAGAACTTCGGCAAGGCAAACTACGGTCGCAGCGTGGAATATAAACACGCCATCGTGGATTACTTCCGCCATAACGCAAAGATACTGATCTGCACGGATGCAGGTTCCGAAGGTCTGAACCTGCAGTTCTGCAACATGGTCATCAACTATGACCTGCCGTGGAATCCGATGAAGATTGAACAGCGTATCGGCCGTTGCCATCGTTACGGGCAGGAACATGATGTTGTGGCAATCAATCTGCTGAACACACAGAATGCTGCCGACCAGCGTGTTTACGATATCCTCTCGAAGAAGTTTGAACTCTTTGAGGGCGTGTTCGGCGCATCGGATATCGCACTTGGCGCCTTAGAGTCAGGCACAAGTTTTGAAAAAATGGTATTGCAGATTTATCAGACCTGCGACACCACAGCGGAGTTTAAGAAAGCCTTCGATAAACTGGATCGCAAGTTGAACGCAAAGCGGGATAAGAAAGCAAGAGAACTACGCTCCCTTCTGCTTACCGAAAGCAGCGGTGCAAAGGAACAGGCGCTTGACGCCACAAAATCCGACATCGCAAAGTATCTGCACGATGTGGAGTACTGGAGTGCATTTGATGAACCGGAAGTAGACGGCAGGCTTCATTACTGGAAGGTCGATAATTGGGGTGAACAGGTTCTCGGATCTCATGGAACTCTATTCGTAGGAGCCTTCTGTGATTCTTCAAAACTACTCTTTCCGATATTGTTACTTTGTGATGAAAAAGGTAACTACATAAATTTTGATGAGATAGATCTCGTTTCTGGACTTGAACAAATTGATGATATGGATGTGCGGTATTTCACGCCGGCAGAATCTGAAATGAAACTCTATCAACGTATCTACGATGAACTGACCGCCGAGATGGTAAAGCGCTATCAGCGGCAGTTGGAACCGATCAGGGCGTATAATCGCAGAAAGATTGAAAACTGGGAGCGCATCCAGATGGAGCAACTGATTGCGACCTACCAGGAAATGGACGCTGAAATTGGTGTCATGAAGGAACAGGAGCGCGCTTCTGATAACTTCTACGAGAAGATGGATATACGGAAAAGGATAGCCGAAAAGTCCAAGGCACTTGAAAAGCTGCAGGAGTCCTTTCACGAAAAAGGTGCCGGCTTCAAAACCGAGGGTGAACGGGAAATCGCAGAATTTGAAAAACAGTTTGATATTAACCCGATTCTGTTGGTTAATATCGTACTGAAGTTTTAGGAGAGATGATTATGCAGAAATCAGGAAGATTGGAATTGACATGGGCCGGAAAATCTTATGAAACAGAATCATTTGAACCTCGGTTACTGGTAGAGGACAAGGAAAAATCTTATGGTGACGACTCGCCTAACATGCTTATACATGGTGATAACTTACTTGCACTAAAAGCACTTGAATTAGATTATATGGAAGCCGTTCAGTGCATCTATATTGATCCACCATTTAATACAGGCGGAAGGATAGATGCATCAGGTCAAGAAATTGGATATGACGATGGTTTGGAACACTCTATATGGCTTGATATGATGTATGTTCGTCTGAAACTGCTTAGAAAATTACTTAATCCGACGGGATTGATCTATGTTCATATTGATGATAAAGAGCAGGCTTATCTAAAAGTAATCATGGATGAAATATTTGGACGCAAAAACTTCGTCCAGATGATAGCTGTTAAGCGAGCTTCACCAGCAGGATTCAAAGTTATTAATCCAGGCCCGTTGACAGTTACAGATTACATTCTTTTGTATGCAAAAGATAAAACATTAATGAAATACATTCCGCAGAGAATACCAGTTGGATACGACGAAAACTATAATCTTATAATAAATAATCCTAATGATGGCCCTGAAAATTGGTCTTTTTCTAAACTAGTTGATCTACTATATGAACAGTACGGATTCAAATCATGGAAAGACGCAAGTAATGCTTGGGGAACCAATTGGAAGACTGTTAGAAACAGCTTGCTGGGTGATGTAGCACTTAAAAATGCAGACCGTGTTGTATCTGTTAGAGATCCACACAAGCCATCCCAACTAATTAAGGAGAAAATGATTGAGTCGAAGAGCAATGGAGGAAAAGTTATTGAGATTAAACGAGATGGAATGAGGCCTATATACATTTTTGAGGGGGCTCGCTCTCATTCTATAAGGACAAACTCAGGCAAATAGATGGAGAGCTAACTCCAACAGAAGTATTAACTGATTTTTGGGCAGATATAAATTTTGCAGGTATGGCAAAAGAAGGAGCTGTCCAATTTAAGAACAGCAAAAAGCCAGAAAAACTTATAAAGAGAATACTTGAATTGTCGACTGAAGAAGGAGATTTGGTACTTGATTCATTCGCTGGATCTGCTACGACTGCAGCTGTCTCTTTAAAGATGAAAAGAAAGTTTATTACCATAGAACTCGCTCCACATTGCTATAGCCATTGTCTTCCAAGACTAATGAGGGTCGTTGATGGTGAGCAAAGTGGCATATCAAAAGCTGTTAACTGGAATGGAGGAGGAGGCTTCAAATTTTATGAACTTGCGCCGAGCCTGCTTGTAAAAAATGATAAACTGCCTATTTACCAGATTAATCCTTCCTACACTTTCGAGATGCTTTGTGAGGCCATCTGTAAGATTGAGGGATTCCGTTACAAGCCGCAGGACGTGTTCCACGGTCATTCTTCGGAGAAACGGTTCATTCACATCACCACGGAGTTTGTAAACGCAGGATATATAAAATCCCTGTCTGCTCGGCTTGCCGAAGGTCAGTCGCTCCTGATTTACGGTACGAAGATTCAATCGGATATGATCTTGCCCGATAACATCGAGGTAAAGAAAATACCGAAAGACCTTCTGGAAAAATGCGATTTTGAAAGCGAGGTACAGTAAATGTCTGAGATAGTAAGCAAAATCAAATACGCAATGAGCCTGAGAACTCCGCAGGAGGAGGCTCTCTCATACCTCGATGCCATCAGCTCGCATTGTGATTACAAGAAAGACAGCAAAGATGTTGTCGAGGCAGCCGCATCGGAATACTGCGAGAAGCAGCGCAAAGTCAAAGCCGAGTTTGATTTCCCGTCTTTCTGCTATGCTATGGCTACCGGTATCGGAAAGACCCGTCTGATGGGCGCCAGTATCTATTACCTGTATAAAACGAAGGGCTATAAGCACTTCTTCATTCTTGCGCCCGGAAATACAATTTATGATAAGCTGCGCAAGGAGTCCAATCCGAATCATCCGAAGTACATCTTCAAAGGACTTGAAGCGGAAATGGGCAGACCGAAGGTGTATGACGGTGAAAATTACGATACCTATCCCGTGAAGTTTGAGCAGATGTCTCTCCGTATCGAGAAGACCTCGGAAATTCAGCTTTTCATCTTCAATATTGGAAAAATCTTCAATAGCAAGACTGACACGCAATTCAACTTCCATAAGTTTAAGGAAACGCTGGGTGCGTCTTTCGCTGATGTGTTGGCACAGTTCGATGATCTCGTTATCTGCATGGATGAGGCGCATCGCTATTACGCTCCGGCTTCGATGAAGGCAATCAACTATCTGAAGCCTGTCCTCGGATTGGAGTTCACCGCCACACCGAAGACCACCTCAAATGTTATCTATGCCTATGACTTGGCTCGTGGCGCGGTTGAGGGATATTTGAAAATTCCGGTCGTAATGGGACGCTCCAATATGGCCGGCTATAACCAGGATGATATCGAGGAGATGAAAATCCGCGATGGTCTTATGCTCCACGAGCATCGTAAGGCTGTATTGCGTGAATATTGCAGCGACAACGATCTGGACTGTGTGAAGCCGATTGTACTCATTGCCTGCAAGGATACAGACCACGCAAAGAAAATCAGGGCATTGATTGACAGCGATGATTTTCAGAAAGGCAAGTATAAAGGCAAGGTTATAGAAATTCATTCCAAACAGTCCGGCGAAGAATCGGAAGAAAACATCCGCCTTTTGCTCTCTATTGAGAGTGCTTCTAACCCTATCGAAATCGTGCTGCACGTTTACAAGCTGAAGGAAGGCTGGGATGTCAATAATCTGTTTACGATTATCCCACTGAATGCTGCAAAAAGCGATATCCTCGCTATGCAGACTATTGGTCGTGGATTAAGACTTCCGTTCGGAGAACAGACAGGAAATGAGGATTTAGACTCTCTTGATATCGTTGCTCACGACCACTATAGAGAACTTGTTGATGAGATTAAGAGCAGCGACATCTTCCGTTACCGCGACCTTGATAAAACAACGGTTGAGCCGTCTGAATCCGTTGGTGTTTCCGCTACCGTAGATGACGGGCAACTTTCTCTGCTTGATTTTGCAATTACTGCATCCGGCGTGAAGTCCTTTGCCGAGGTCAGCAATCCGAAAACACAGCTCGAAATCTACCAGGAATATGTGAAGAACTTTATGGCTGCACAAAAGAAGGATAAAGGTGAAGACCTAGGTCAGATGACATTATTTGATTTTCATCCTGAAATGCTTTCCGAGGATACTACTGAGCCATCTGTAACTGCGCAGGAGCAGCCGCAAACACCGACAGCTTTAAAATCTGGCAAACAGCCTCTGAGTAAAGATGAGTTTGTAAAAGCCGTAACAGAGTATTCCGCAAAGGCTATCTCTGTTCCGAAAATCCTTGTCCAGACCACATCCGAGGTGAAGTTTAACCGTTTCGAGGTAAAGCGTACCATCGCTGATTTTGAGGTTGCGATGGCAAAGATTGAGCGTTTTGACGCTATCAATCAGCAGCTTCTTTCTGTCGTGGATGCGCAGATTCTTGAAGTAAATGACGCCATGAATACGCTGGCTTGTATGCTGTTGGATTCCATCAGCGAGTTATCCTATGACGATGCTGACTTTGTTATTGACGTGGTTGAGCAATATCTCAGTCAGATTCCGGGCGATGAAGAAAATAAGAGAAGAATCGTCCGCCGTTATGCATCGCTGATAGTGTCTGACATTCGCAAGCAGATTTATGAACATATGGATAGAAAGACGCAGGATGTCCATATCATTCAGAAAGACCTTATTCTGTTCCGCAAGTTCGTAAAGAATGTCAAAGAGGACGGACGGGTTAGATACGATAAGCCGTTCACAGACAAGAGCAATATAAAGAAGTATCTGTTTACCGGGTATAAGAAGTCATATTATCCTGCGAACGCTTTTGACAGTGATACCGAACGACTCTTCTCGATCATTTTGGAAGAAGACCCGGATGTTATCCGTTGGATTAAACCGCCTTTGAATCAGCTTGGCCTTTTCTGGAAAGCTGGGCAGCAGTATAACCCGGACTTCCTTGTGGAAACCACCACAGGAAAGTACATGGTCGAGGTTAAAGCATTGAATGAGGTCACCTCGGATGAAGTCGTATCCAAGGCGCGAGAAGGCATTAAGTGGTGTCAGTTTGCAACTACGGCAGACCCGGACCATAAAAAATGGGAGTATAAACTCATTTCCGATGATAACATTCAACTTGGTAATACTTGTAGGTATATACTCGGTACGGCTCACGCCGTGAAGGAGGAGGCATAATGGCTGACAGATTTAAGTATTCAGAAGTCAGGCAGAAAATCATTGATGCCATAAGGACTGATCTCATCGGTCCCAGAGACAAGGAAGAAGTGCTTGAAGAGAATCCTCGCTATGCATATCTCGTGGGAATGCTCGACATACAGAGCGATGATGAGGATTATTCAGGCGCCGGTGAGCAGGAAGTTGATGCTGACATGGCATTTGAAGATGGCGAAGATTTTACTGCCGGTGAAGATGATGATAATGAGCCTATTTCCACGACGCATTTTCAGTTGCCGTCTTCCATCGGCATCAGCTTCTATATTCAAAGCGACACCGAGAGCATCAACTTGGATGTGACTTGGGGAGATTATGTACGGTCTTCTGAAAAATACACAGGCAAGGATGAAAAGGAACACAGTCGAGCCATATATACCCGTCAGCCGATGGAGGAGACCGTCCGTGTAAATTTCAGCGACTTTGGCCGCACAAAGGACTACCAGCTTGTATGCGACTCTAATGTTCACGTCCATGTGTCCCGTATTCCTCTTAAGGGAGGGTATTCCCTTGTTACCGCATATGTCATCAACAAGAGAAAGAATCCTGCAAACAGCGCGGAAGCTATAATGTTCCAAGTTGAACTCAAGGCGTATGCGGAGGATGGTTCGGCGGTATTTATTGCCGAGCATATCTGTAGGAAAATACTCGCATCGGATGAGTTCTATTTTGAACAGCGTCCTATTATGGGACGAGGTCGTGGTTGCGCGGCTATGTGGGAAACGCCGGTTGACGGCAGAACTACTTGTGTGAAATCGGCGTTTATACCTGAATATGAATTTCCTGGGGTTAGTGCGGCATTAGACGGCTTTGACAGATATTTCTTCTCGACATTTACCATGTCGGTAAAGTCGAAAAAAGCGGAAACAATAGGAAAACTTAATACCCTTGCGGATTCATATGAGAACTGGATAAATAACACTCTGCTTGGTAACGACAGAATGAGCAATCCCGATTTCAAAGATAAAATCGGAAATAAAGTCATTGAACGGTGTCAAGATGCTCTAAGCCGAATCCGCGAAGGAATCCGTATCATTGAAACGGACGACACCTCATTTGAAGCTTTCTGCTTTATGAATCGTGTAATTTTTTTGCAGAACAGCATCAAAGGCTATGCGAAGAAGCACGGAACAGGCACGGAGTGTAATTTTCAAGATTTTATCAATCCAAAGAATCCAGATAACAACTTCGGATGGAGACCTTTCCAGATTGCCTTTATTCTTATGAATCTTGCTGGCATAGTTGATCCACAGCATAAAGACCGCGAGATTGTCGACTTGTTATACTTTCCTACAGGCGGAGGAAAAACAGAGGCGTATCTTGGCCTTATGGCTTTTGTTATCGCCAACAGAAGACTCCGCGCCACCGATGGAGGAGAATATAATCTTGACGGCGGCGTGACAGTCATGCTTCGATATACACTTCGTTTGCTTACTACACAGCAGAGAGACCGTATTACAAAGATGGTTCTTGCTGCTGAAATGATTAGACGACAGGCATATCCGCAATTCGGTAAAGAACCGATTAGCATTGGATTCTGGGTTGGAGGCGGAGTGACTCCGAATAAATTTGAAGAGTTCGTTGAAAAGCCAGACAATCCGCAGGCTGCAAGGAGCGCAAGGAACCATGTTTATAAGCAGCTCCTTACCTGCCCATTCTGTGGCAAGCCGCTTAAAGAGGAAAATTTCAACATAAATACGGACAGGAAGTCTATCGAGATTTTCTGCTCTGACCGCGACTGCCAATTTTACAGATACAAAAACGACAGGATTCCTATCCCGGTTTATCTTGTTGATGAAGAAATATATGCCAAGTGTCCGACCATTATCTTATCTACCGTAGATAAGTTTGCGCGGCTCCCTTGGGATGTGAATACCAATGCGCTGTTCGGCAGAGTGGACAGAAAATGTAGCCGCGATGGTTATGTAGCGATTGGAGCGGAACATGGACGCCATAATAAAACGGCTTCTTTGCCAGCATCCACGATTGATAACATCAGACCGTTCCTGCCGCCGGAATTGATTATTCAAGACGAGTTACATCTTATCACGGGACCTCTTGGTACGGTTTACGGAGCCTATGAAACGATTATCGAGGATATGTGCATCCACGATGGCATCAAGCCGAAGTACGTCGTTTCAACGGCAACAATCAAAAATGCGGAGGCACAGACCAGATGCCTTTACGCAAGAAAGAATACGACGCAGTTCCCGCCGAACGGCTTTGAAATTGGCGACAGTTTCTTTATCAGGGAAATTCCCGTGGAGAATGATCCGTTCCGAAAGTATGTGGGCGTTTGCGCTCCGGGGCAATCCGTAAAGACAGCATTACTTCGTGTGTACGCTATCATCCTTCAGGCAGCTTATACTTACTCGCTCCAAGACGAATATAAGGAGGTTATCGATCCATATTATTCTTTGGTCGGGTACTTCAACAGTATTCGAGAGCTTGGCGGTGCCGTCAGACTTCTGCAGGACGACATTCCTAAAAGAATCTATCGCATCAAGAATAAATACGGTTTGGATAAGCAGCGGTATCTTAATCACAATGTGGAGATAACATCTCGAATGTCCTCTTATAAGATACCGGAGAAACTGAATCAGCTTGAAATCACCTGTGACTCAAAAGAATGCTTGGATACTGCCATAGCCACTAATATGATTGCTGTGGGTATGGATGTCGACCGACTTGGATTGATGGTTGTGACCGGTCAGCCAAAACAGAACTCAGAGTACATTCAGGCTACAAGCCGTATTGGTCGTGCTTTCCCCGGCTTGGTTGTCACTCTGTATAATGCGTATCGGCCTCGTGACTTGTCGCATTACGAGAATTTCACAGGATACCACTCTCAACTGTATAGGTTTGTCGAGGGAACAACAGCTACGCCATTCTCCGCAAGAGCAAGGGATCGCGTGATGCACGCCTTGGTTATTTCCGCAATCAGGCTGAATTTCCCCAACATGGCAAACAATCCTGATGCGGCGGCCATAGGTTCGCTGACAAAAGAACAGCTTGATTCTGTAAAGAGCCTGATCATTGACCGCCTTAACATTATCAAGCCTTCTGCACGCACTGATGCCGAAGAAGAAATAGACAGGTTTATTGATTGGTGGAAATTGCAGGCAGCGCAGACAAAACCTCTTCGCTACTATGTTGTCGGCACAGAAAGATACAACAGACTAATGAATCCGTATGACCAGCCGCATGATGAAAACGAGAAAGCGACTCTCCGTTCCATGCGTGAGGTTGAAAGCTCTGCGAATATGTTCTATTACACGGAGGAATGATATGGCTTTTGATAATAACAAATTAGGCGAACTGCGTCCCAATCAGATTATAACTACATTCGGTCCCGGCTCTGTTGTGGATGCGGTAAAGGACTCGGTTACAATCCTTGATATTTCCTATTGGAAACAGAAAGGGCAGAAAATTATAGACGGCAGACTTGCGTCATATCTTGGTGTCGACTGCTTCTTTATGCCGCGCACAAGTTTTTCTGGAGATGTTCCTGTCGTAACTTTTCCGTATTGGCACGTCTGCTCTAATCTGAAATGTGGCAGACTCTTTGACGCAAGAAAGAACTTTGACTTGGATAAGTATCTGAAATATGGCGTCACCTGCCCGGAGTGCCATCGCCCTGCTTATCCGTCTCGTTTTATTACTATTTGCGAAGATGGCCATATGTCCGACTTTCCTTGGAAATGGTGGGTTCATAGAGGAAACTTGGATTGCAACGGAACATTGAAAATGTACTCAACAGGTAATACCTCGACTCTTGCAGATATGTGGGTGGAATGTTCCTGCGGCGCAAAACGCAGCATGAACGGAGCGACACAGAGGGAAAATTTTGAAGACATAGCCTGCCCTGGACATCATCCCTTCAGACCGAGCGTAAAGAATCAAAGATGCAATAAGCCTGTTATCCCATCGCAGAGAGGTGCTTCTAATGTTTACTTCGCGGTGAGCAGAAGTGCTATATCCATACCGCCGTGGATTAATCCCCTCTACAACTTGATTGATGAGCATCTGCGCGATATCGAACTGGCAAAACAGCTCATGGGCGATGAAGGCATAACGAAAATATACGAGATGTACTTTTCTGCATACACAAGGAATGAATTTGATGAAGCTCTTGAACGTCGAATGAGCAATATCAAAGAGTTTACTGAAATTAAGCAGATGGAGTACAATGCCATCACCCATCACAACGATCCGGCATATGAATCTAATAAAAAACATTTCAAAGCCGAAGAAGATGCTTTGCCTGGATACCTGCAGAAGTATTTCAGTCGCATCATCCGTGTAACCAGGCTTCGAGAGGTTCGTGTGCTTCTTGGATTTACCCGTGTGGAGGCTCCCGATCCTGATGCAGACGAGCAGCCGAATGTGGTCGCATTAAGCAAAGGAAAACAGGAACGATGGCTCCCTGCCGCAGAGGTCAACGGTGAAGGTATCTTTATTGAATTCAACAAGGATACTCTGGCCGCATGGCTTAATTCCCCTGCGGTAAAGGGGTTATCTCAAAAATACTCCGATTCCTATAGAGAATTTTGTGAATCCAAGGGATGGACAATCACGGTCGTGAGGAACGCGGTATATGTTCTTATGCATACATTTGCCCATCTGATGATAAAGCAAATGTCTATGTCATCTGGGTACTCTTCATCTGCTATTAGGGAAAGGATATATTTTGGCGACAAAATGTCCGGGATACTTTTATACACAGGTAGCTCTGACAAAGAAGGATCGCTCGGAGGATTGGTGGAACTTGGAAATATTGATCAGATGACAAATCTCATGAGGGATGCCTTCCAAGAGGCTCTTGTCTGCACAAACGATCCAGAGTGCATGAGTAATTTGCCTGCGGGTAAGAACTCCAATGGTGCTGCCTGCCACTCCTGTTGCATGATTTCAGAAACAGCGTGTGAAAACGGAAATAGAATGCTCGACCGTGGTCTTGTTGTTCCTATTCCAGAGCGCGAGGAATGCTCGTATTTCAAAGAATTGGTGAGTGAGTTATGTCAGGTGGAAATCTAAACAAAGAAATATTCTTGAACACAGTTAAGAGCGATGCGTCAAACGGCACATCAAATGCTAAAGCTATGCTCAAGCGTAGCTGCCCGGAATTATCGGATGCTCACTGTGAAGATATAGTAGCATCAATTCTTGGTGCAATGACAATGTCCGATTCTGACAAAGTGTCTCTCGTTGTTACGGCTCCTCCATCTTTCACTATAAAAGCAAGGACGACCATGAATGTTGTGCAGTCGATGATTAACGGAGCGGACAGGAATATTCTGATTACGGGCTATTCCTTATCCTCATATTTTTCGGAACTGGTTGATACTATCATTCAAAAAAGCCAGCGAGGAGTTTTTGTAAAGTTCTTTGTCAACGATATAGATAAACAGCCGAGTTTTGATAAAATTCTCCGATACAAAGGTCGCTTTCTTAAAATCTACAATTATCGCCAAGATGACGACAAGATGGCTGCGCTTCACGCGAAGGTTATATCAGTTGACCAGCAGCAAACGCTGATTACTTCTGCGAACCTTTCCTACCACGGACAACAAGGCAACATAGAGCTGGGGACACTGATAGAATCTAAACAAATTGCAAAGCAGATAGATGATATATTTACAAAATTGATATTTACTAAGGACTTTTGCGAAATATAGAATAGCTTATGCTTTTGTGGGAATCAAAATACGGACTTCTTGGATTGATCGTATAATAAAGATCCCATGAAAATAGTACATACTGGGATTCCCTGCGGCGAAAACTAATGGGAGTCTCAGTATGTATTTTTACCTTATTACATCGTTTGTGTTGCCTGAATCAATTCGTACTCTGTAAAACCCACAATCTATGTTTGTGCGGCGAGTAAAAAACAGCGGTCTTAATTTTGCGTTACATTTATTATCGTGGGGTAATTTCGGATAGATGGCGTAAAATCTCTCATGAGTAAAAGTCTCGGTCATACTTTCAATGATTTCAACACTTCACTGTGTATAAGCGCACTTAACATCAAATTCCGCAAGGCAAGCAATCTGAAAGCAGTGTTTTCCTGCGGCGAGATATGGCGTTCCGCCTGTGCCTCAAACCAACACTTCCCACTTGCCGTATCTCTTGCCGCTTTCACG
>ERZ1503820.364-NODE-364-length-14294-cov-5.775757_pt1 | contig 14294 bp, 10 predicted proteins | sample MGYA00571766_ERZ1503820 | MGnify/ENA primary metagenome ERZ1503820 (study PRJEB39906, sample SAMEA3182086) | gut metagenome | biome: human; feature: gut; material: Stool; isolation source: human stools | place: Canada | collected 2013-01-21 ...
CCGGATTTTGTTCCGGAGGGCAATACCGCCGCTGTACTGCCGCCGCCCTATACCGTCCCCCCGGAATGCCTGCGCGGCTTTACAGATCTTGCCCATTCGCTGGGGCTTTCCCTCCTGTAATTTTTGCGGCTTCGGCCGGTGAAAATCGCAAATGGCTGCGTTGCCCCCTCACGATACATCAGTCCGCCTTTCGCCGGACAAGAGTATCGCGTCGGCGGCGCCTTGCCCTTTGCCGATTTTCCCTCGTCCTCGCCGCTTACATCCCATCGCACTTACACTCCCTTTCCCGAAAGGAGAAAAAATATGAACTTCCGTGAAGAATTCAATCTGTCCATCCGCGCCCGCTGCGCCGTGCTGTATGTCACCACCCGGGAGGAGGAACGCCTCCTTTCGGTAGTGAAGGACTGCGCCGCCGAGCTGGAAAATATGCGGGTCGTCAGCTGGGATTTCGCCTCCGGCTTTGATGTCGGCGTGGCCGTGGGCAAGGGCAATCCAATCGCCGTGCTGGATTTCATCGCCAAAGAACCCGCCGATACCCCCATTCTCTATGTCCTCAAGGATTTCCACCGTTTCCTGGAGGACAATATGGTCTGCCGCATGGTAAAAAACCTTGCCGCCCAGCTCAAGCCCCAGCAGAAGAGCATCCTTATCGTCAGCCCGGTGTATAAGGTCCCGGAGGAGCTGACCTCCTCGGTCAGCGTGCTGGAATTCCAGCTGCCCACCCTGCCGGAGCTGCGGGAGTACATCACCAATATCACCCAGAATGTCGTGGTGGATATGGATAAGGAGGGCTTCGAGCAGTTTGTGCGCGCCTTCCAGGGCCTCACCATCTCCACCGTCAAGACAATCCTCTCCAAAGCCCTGGCCCGCAGCGGTAAAATCTCGCTGAATGACCTCCAGCTTGTCCTGGAGGAGAAAAAACAGGTCATCCGCAAAACCCAGGTGCTGGAGTTTTTCAATGCCGAAGAGACCATGGGCTCCATCGGCGGCATGGATGTCCTCAAAAGCTGGATCATCACCCGCGGCATGGCCTTTTCGGAGCAGGCCCAGCAGTTCGGCCTGCCCTACCCCAAGGGCGTGCTCATCGTCGGTATTCAGGGCACCGGCAAGTCCCTCTGCGCCAAGGCCATCAGCCAGCAGTGGCACATGCCGCTGCTCCGGCTGGATGTCGGCCGTCTGATGGGCAGCTATGTCGGCGAATCGGAAGCCAGGACCAGGGAAATGATCCAGATCGCCGAAGCCATGGCCCCCTGCGTCCTGTGGATCGATGAGGTCGATAAGGGCTTTGCCGGCATCGGCGGCGTGCAGGGCGACAGCGGCGCCCAGGCCCGTGTTTTCGGCAGCCTCATCACATGGATGCAGGAAAAGAAATCCCCCGTTTTCATCGTCGCCACAGCCAATAATATCGAGCAGCTGCCGCCGGAATTCATGCGGAAGGGCCGCTTCGATGAAATATTCTTCGTCAATCTTCCCACCGAAAAGGAACGGGTGGAGATCTTCCGGCTGCACATCAGCCGCCGCCGGGATATCGCCGTCAAGAATTACGACCTGGCCGCCCTGGCCAAAGAGACCAAAGGCTTCTCCGGTGCCGAAATTGAACAGGTCATCAATGATGCCATGTTCCAGGCTTTCTCTCAGCAGCGGGATTTCACCACCGAGGATATCCTCGCCGCCATCCACAGCACCATTCCGCTCTCGGTCAGCTTCCGGGAGACCATCAATAAGCTCATTGCCTGGGCGGGCAGCGGCCGGGCCCGTATGGCCAGCAGCCAGCAGGAGGCCAATGAATCCGCCGCGGGCGACCAGCTGTATTACAGCTACCAAAACGGCACAGGGGATGGCATCCAATGAAATCTTTCGCCAATGACCCCTCCCTCGACCGGGTCCTGCTCATCAGCCGGGAGGAAATGGGCGGCGCAGCGGGCGGCTTCGATCCGCTGCACCCGGTCTACACCCAAACCGAAGGCGCCGATCCCTTCACCTACCGCAATGACTTCTGCCACATGCGCCTTTTGGCCGATGGCACCATAGAGCTGACCGAATTTGGCCGGCCTGCCCGCTTTGCGGAGGAGTGGCGGCGGCTGCTTTCCCAGCTGGCCGCCTGCCGCACCCTCACCGATCTGCGCATCTATGATTACGATGGGGATGAGCCGCCCATGGCGGCCGCCCTTACCACCTATGGCCGCCTGCTGCTCTACGGCAATGCCGGGGAATATGCCCCGGCTGCCGGGTGGCAGGGTGTTGCCCGTGTTTTCTGGGATACCGATGGCTTCGGCGCCCTCTGCGAGGATGAAATGTTCCGCGCGGTGGGGGCCCTTTCGGCATTGGATGGCATCGGGGAGATCGAGGAAGCAGTCGGCTCGGCGCTGCCGGGGCATTGCAGTCCGGTGGCCTATCTGCTGCAAAAAAACGGCACCGTCACCCTCTTCGACCGCAAAAATAAGTCCATCCAGCGCCCGCGGGAGCGTGTGCAAAAAATAGCCCTTGTCCGGTACAATCCCTACGGTGTTTCCACCTGGGTCGCCCTATCCAAGATCACCGGCCGCTTTTTGTGCAGCGAGCCCCGCGATTCCATCTCGGCCGATTTCTTCGGCGGGGATTACACCGATATTATCGCCCCCAACCGCTTCCGCCAAAAAATCGCAGATTTTGCCGCTGTGCCCCGCCGGTATCTCGCCGTCCTCTACCAGAACGGCTATCTGCGGGTGTTCGGCTCCGGCTACCACAGCGGGGATATCCTCTGCGAGGATGTCCGGGGTATTGAGCTGGAGGGGGAGGAGCTCATCGCCTATCTCCCCGCCGATCTTTCCTACGCCCCCGCCATCGATCTGGAGGAGCCGGAGGAGGGCGATACCCTTTCCCCGGCGGAAAGCATCGTCACACTGGGCCAGCCGGTGGATCTTCCGGCCATTCTCTCCCTGCTGCGGCAGCGGGTGGAGGGTTGGCGCCGGGCTGAAGAACTGGCGCCCCCTGCCGCCAAAAAACCGGTGCGGGCCATCCGCCGCAGCGAAAGATACATCTACTTCCTGTACCGGGATGGCACCGTGGAAGCCGCCCTGCTTACCCACACCGGCCACAGCCCGCACGGTGAAAACGCCGTTTCCCACTGGAAAAATGTCCGGGAGGTCATCCCCGGCCGCCACCAGACCTTGGCCCTCTGCGAGGATGGCTCTGTACTGGCCGCGGGCCGGGGCTATGGCCAGCCCTATGCCGTTTCCGCCTGGAAAAATGTCACACAGCTTTATCAGTCCTCCGGCCTGGCGGCCGCCGTTACCGCCGCCGGGACCGTATATGCCCAGTGGGCCGATACCAACGAGCCGGTGCAGGGCACCGAACAGTGGCGGCATATCACCCAGCTGGCCCTGGGGGATGATTTCATCCTGGGGCTGACGACCGCGGGCCGGGTGCTGGCTGCCGGCACCAATGAGGAGGTCACCGCCGGGGTAAAGAACTGGGCAAACATTACCCAGATCGCCGCCGTTTCCGAGGCGGCCGCCGCCCTCACCGGGGCGGGAACCGTCCTCTCCTGCGGGCACCCCCGTTTCCTGCAGTACCAGGGGATGGAGGAATGGCGTCACATCCGCCAGCTCATCGCTTTCCAGAACGGCGGCTCGGTTTTTGTCGGGCTGGATGACGAGGGACAGGTGCATTTCAGCGGTAAATGGAGCCATGGGGCTCTCTGTCGCACCGATAGCGTCGCCCCCGAAAAATGGTCGGGGCTTCGGCGCATCTGGCAGGAGGGCTACTACCTGCTGGGCGAAAAGCGGGATGGCTCGGTCATCTGGGAAAGCACCCCCACCGAACGGGCGGGGCTGCCCCCGGCTGATGACCATATCACCGACTGGACCGAGGTGACCGATTGGGTCATCGAGGGGGAATACCTCATGGCCATCTTCCGGGATGGCTCCATCGGCTGGGAGGGCGCCCGCCGCCGCCCGGAGAAGCGCCGCATCACCGAGGGCTGGCGGAACATCCGCCGGTGCCTTTTGTGGAGCATCGCCGGGGGCCGCAGCAACGCCATGGCCGTGGATGCCGCGGGAAGGCTCTTTTCTGACCAAAGCGGCCCGGAGGGCGAGTTCTTCCGGCAGTTTACCGGGGTGCGCCGCATGGCGGTGTTTCAGCCCTTTTTGCTGGTGCTGCACGGGGAGATCCTCTCCTTCGTGCTGCTTGGCAAAAACGGCTTCGAGCGGCACGACCTGCCCCAGGTGGAGCAACTGCTGACCGCCGAGGAGGGCAAAACCGTGGTGGTCACCTTCACCGATGGCCGGGTGCGCTCCTTTGGCCGGACCCTATATGACAGCACGGTGGACCCCGCGGCGAAAGCCGTCCGCTTCTACGGCGACCGCAGCGATTACCTCGAAAACGATACCGACCCGTTCCGCCACTTTGAGGGGGTCATCGGGCTGCAGGGGGCTGGTACGCCCTTTGTCCTCTCGGCCCATAATTCCAAAGTCAGCGAGAACTTTTACTCGGTGCAGCAGCTCATGTATTTTGCCGGCATCCGCTATGCCGCCGCGGTGGAGCCGCTGGGCGACCTGCTGCTGGCCGATGGCACCTGCCGCAGCCGCCGGGGCGATCTCTTTGCCAAGTGGGTGGGCATTATGCAGCTTTCCAGCTGTCCCACCCATACCGTCGGGGTCACCACCTTCCACACGGCCGTGGTCTACGGTGATGGGGAATACGGCAGCTGCAGCGTGGATGCCTATATGGGGATCGTCCAGGCCTTTGCCCTGCCCCATGCCACCGTTCTGCGCCAGGCCGATGGCACTCTGATCTCCCTCTGCGAAAAGCTGAGCGAGACCCCCTACGAGCCGCTGCCGGTCACATCGGGTGTGACCCAGATGGCGATGACCGGCAGTCATTTTGCCCTGCTTTGCCGGGATGGCAGCCTGTGGTGCTGTGAAGCCCAGGCCTTTGCTGATAAGATCCGCTGGCGGGGCAGCAGTGAGTACTACACCCGCCCCTGGGGCCCCTGGCAAAGGCTCTTTACCGATGCCACCCGCATGACCGTCACCGGCGAGGAGATTCGCATTTGGCGGCACGATACCCACTACAGCTACATGGAGCCTACCCTGGAGCAGAATACACTCTCCGGACAGGAACCAACGATTATACAGTAAGTATAAATCCTGCAAGGGGCCGGTCGGGGCGCAGCCCGACGCCCCGCAGGGGCGTCACCCGCCTCCGGCGGGTCGGCCGCTCCGCGGCCGGGGCTGCGCCCCGCGCCCGCCCTCCGCAAAATCTCAAACAAAGGAGAACCCCTATGGCCTTCAAAGACCTGCTGCAAAGCCAGAAAACCATCCGGGAGCTGAAAACCGAAACCGCCGCCCTGCGGCTGGAAAAGGCCGAAGCCGCCCGCCAAAAGGAACAGCTGGAGGCCCATGCCGCCGCCGTAAGTCGGGAAGCCGACCGGGAAGCCGCCGGCCGCCAGCGGGAGCAGACCGAAGCGGTGGAAGCCGCCCAAAGAGCCCTCTTTGAGGCGATGCGCCCCCTGCTGCTGGCCCTGCCCACCGCCCGGCGGGCCATTGCCCAGAACCCCGCGCTGCTGGCCAGGGATATGATCGGGATGTTTGCCCCGGTGGATGATTTTGTGGGGGCGCTGGGCCTTACCGTCATCGGTACGGTGGGGGAGGAGACCCCCTACGACAGCGCCCGGCACGATTGCCCCGCCCTGCTGGCGCAGGGCACTCCGGTCATTGTGGCGACGGTGGGCTATGCCAAAGGGGAGCAGATCTGGGTAAAAGCAAGAGTAAAGGAAGTGATCTGATGGAACGCTACGCCGTCGATTTCGGCACCAGCAATACCGTGGTGGCCCGCTGGAACTTTGCCAGGGAGGAGCCGCAGACCATGAGCTTCCCGGCCATCACCGCGCCGGGGAGCGGCGCCATGCCGCCGGTCACCCCCTCCGTCCTCTACTACCGGGGGGAGGAAAGCTTCCTAATGGGCTACGAGGTCACCTCCCGCGGGCTGGATGATATCCGCAGCAGCCGCTATTTTTGGGGCTTCAAGCGGGGTCTTCTGCACCTCACCTCCCTCTACGAGGACCGCGGCCGGGAGTTTTCCGCCGACCATATCGCGCGGCTGTATCTCACCCGGCTGCTGGGCAATTTGGAGCTGAACGCCGATACCGTGGTCACCTTTACCGCCCCGGTCAATGCCTTTGATACCTACCGGGAGTGGATCTCCGCCTTTTTTGCGGAAAATTACCCCGATGTCCCTTACCGCCTGGTGGATGAATCGGTGGCGGCCGCCATTTCCTACGGCTCTACCCGGGCCGGTTCGGTGGTGTGCGTGGTGGATTTTGGCGGCGGCACCCTGGATGTTTCGGTGGTCCGCATGCCGGAATCCTTTGCCGGGGCGGCGGCCGGAGAAGCGGCCAAGGGCCGGGTGCTGGGCAAAGCCGGCGCCTTCCTCGGCGGTGATGATATCGACCGGTGGCTGCTGGAGGATCTGCTGATGCGGGCCGGCCGCACCGCCGAAGAGTGCGAGGAGATCCTGCCGCAGCTTACCACCCTGGCCCGGCAGATCAAGGAGGAGCTTTCCGCTCAAAGCGAGAGCAGCCGCAGCTTTTTTGATGCCGAGCATTTCAAGACCTACGAGTTCCGCTACACCCAGAATGACCTGCTGGATCTTCTGGAGGAGCACGATTTTTTTGTCACCCTCAATGATGTCCTCAATAACGCCGTCAACATGGCGGAAGCCGGCGGCATTTCCCGCAGCCAGATCGAGCGGGTGCTGCTGGTGGGGGGCACTACCCTCATCCCGGCGGTGCAGCGGGGCATCCGGGGCATCTTTGGCCGGGAAAAGGTGCAGTGCCACAAGCCGTTTGAGGCGGTGGCCCACGGGGCGCTGGCCTTCTCGCTGGGGCTCAATATCGTCGATTTCATCCAGCATTCCTACGCCATCCGCTACCTGGATTCCCTCACCAAGGAGCCGCGGTACAAGATCATCTTCAAGGCCGGCAGCGAATACCCCAGCGAAAAGCCGGTGACCCTCACCCTGTCCTCCTCCTTCCGCAATCAAAAGGCGATCGAGCTGATGATGGCGGAGATCGAGCACAAGCGGATGGGACGGGTCTCCTTTGATGCCGATGGACGGTTTTCTGCGGTGGATGACAGCAGCGATACCGTGCGGCTGCTCAATTACAGCAAAAATTCCGCCAATGCCGCCGTCATTGCCAAGCTGGAGCCGCCCGGCACCCCGCTGGATAAGCGGCTGAATGTGGCCTTTTCCATCAATGCCCGCAAGGAGCTGACCGCCACCGTGCACGATAACCTCACCGGTCAGGATATCTATGTGGATATGCCGCTGGTGGCGCTGCGGTAAAGGGAAAAATCTTGCCTAAAAATTTACCCCGAAACCGTCACTTTGCCCCTCACTTTTTCGCAGCGATTCTGCTATAATAAACCCATAAGCAACCCACTACCCCTCGGGAGGAGGAACCGCATGAAAACCACAAAAACAGCCAAGGAAAAACTGGCCGGTCTGGTCCGGGTCATATCCATCCCGCCGGTGATGGTGACCGCCCTGCTGCTCATCCTGTATTTCTGGGGGCCGCAGCCCTTCTGCCCGGTCGGGGAACTGGTCACCACCATTCTGCTGCTGGGCTTTGTGCCGGTGCTGGCTTATCCGGCGCAGCCGCTGTTCCCCCGCTACCGCAGCCGCGGCCGGGAGGGTCAGCGGGAGCTGGCGTTTGTCTTTACCGGGGTGGGGTATACCATTGCCTTTTTGTGGGCGCTGCTGGCGGGGGTCTCGCCGGAGATCCGCACCATCTGTGCCGGGTATTTTTTCTCGGCGCTGTTCCTTACCCTGTGCAACCGCGTGCTTCACAGGCGCGCCAGCGGGCACGCGTGCAGCGCGGCCGGGCCGCTTTTGTTCCTCATCTACTACTTTGGCTGGTGGATGCTGCTGCCCAGTATTGTGATCGGGTGGCTGGTGGCGTGGGCTTCGGTGGCACTTAAACGCCATACCCCCACCGACCTGCTGTGGGGCGCTTTGTGCAGCGCGGCGGGCTTTGCCATAGCGGTGCTGTGGTTCTAAGGCTTTTTGAAAGTCCCCCACTAATACGGCAAAACTGCCCCTTTTTTGCAGCCCAAAGGTTAATATTTCACTTTTTTTAACGAAAAGTTTACAATTGAGCCCCCCAAAGGGGGCTTTTTTGATGGAGAGGTTTTTAATTTTCACCAGCTCGGTGAAAGGACATATTGCAAAAGGAACAAGTAAGGGGGCGCCCCCTCTTTGCAAAACGATCCACCGGATTATTTTGCAAATTCATCCCCCTGCGGAGTGCCCTCCGGTACAGGTAATTTCGCGCTCTGCACAGCGCGACCAAAGACCGCAAGCCTTTTGAAAAAGGCTTGACCGAAAACTTTTGCGGTCAGCTCCCTTTGGATTTGACTTAAAAGGAAAAAATCCCCCCACCCGATAGAGGTGAGGGGATTTTCTTTATTCTCAGTGGTCGCAGGTGGCGCAGGAGGGGCAGGCACCTTCCGCCTCTTCGCCCTCGTGGACATCCTTTTTGACATGACCGACGATGGGTTCGGGATCGATGCCCTGGCGGGTGTAGTAATCGGAAAGCGCGGCCTTGACCGCCTGCTCTGCCAGTACGCTGCAGTGCAGCTTGGCGGGAGGGAGGCCATCCAGCGCCTCCACTACGGCACGGTTGGAAAGGGCAAGGGCCTCATTGATGGAACGGCCCTTGATCATCTCGGTGGCGATGGAGCTGGTGGCGATGGCTGCGCCGCAGCCAAAGGTTTTGAACTTGACATCGGTGATGGTATCGCCATCGATCTTGAGGTACATCTTCATGATATCGCCGCAGCGGGCATTGCCTACCTCGCCCACGCCATCGGCATCGGGGATCTCCCCTACATTGCGGGGATTGGTGAAGTGATCCAGAACTTTTTCGCTATACATAGGCAATCTCCTTTACAGATCCTTGATTTTTTCCCAGACGGGGGACATGGCGCGCAGCCCCTCCACAATGGGCGGCACCTGGGCAATGATATAATCGATATCCTCCTCGGTGGTGAGCTCCGAGAGGGAAAGGCGCAGGCTGCCATGGGCGACCTCGTGCTTGAGGCCGATGGCCATAAGGACATGACTGGGATCCAGCGAGCCGCTGGTGCAGGCGGAGCCGGAGGAAGCGCAGATGCCGGCCATATCCAGCCGCAGCAGCAGCGATTCGCCCTCGATGCCCTCGAACGAGATATTAAGGTTGCCGGGCAGGCGGTGCTCCCGACTGCCGTTTAGGCGGGTCCTGGGCAGCTGCAGCAGGGAATCGATCAGGCGATCCCGCATGGCGGTGATGCGGGCCATGTTTTCTTCCAGGCTGGCGGTCGCCACAGTGATGGCTTCGCCCAGCCCCACGATGGAGGCAAGGTTTTCGGTGCCGGCGCGGCGGCCCTTTTCCTGTGCGCCGCCATCCATAAAGATATTAGGCAGGATGCCCTTTTTGACATACAAGGCGCCGACACCCTTGGGCGCGTGGAACTTATGGCCGGAGAGGGAGAGCATATCCACCCCCAGAGCCTTGACATCCACCGGGATGTGGCCGACTGCCTGGACGGCATCGGTATGGAACCAGGCGCCATGGGCGTGGGCGATAGCAGCCAACTCCGCAATGGGCTGCACGGTGCCGATCTCGTTATTCGCCAGCATGATGGAAACCAGCGCGGTATCCTCCCGGATGGCCTTTTCCAGCTCGGCGGGGTCTACCAGGCCCTCCGGGGTGACGGGCAGGTAGGTGACCTCAAAGCCCTCCTTTTCCAGCGCCTTGGCGCTGTGCAGGATGGCATGGTGCTCAAATGCGGCGGTGATGAGGTGCTTTTTGCCCTTGGCGGCCCAGCGGCGCATGCTGCCCTTTAGGGCCCAGTTATCGGCCTCGGTGCCGCAGGAGGTGAAGTAGATCTCGCCCGGCTCGGCATTGAGGGCGGCGGCCACCTGGCGGCGGGCCTTTTCCACGGCGGTGCGGGCGGCGCGCCCGATGGAATAAATGCTGCTGGGGTTGCCGTAGTTCTCCATCAGCCAGGGGGTCATCGCCTCCAGCACGGCCGGGGTGACCGGGGTGGTGGCGGCATTATCGGCGTAAACAAAGCGCTTTTCCACAGTGATACACTTCCTTTATCGTATATAGTATAGCCGGAAAATGTTCCCGGCTTTTTATCACGGCAATATAATATACCATCTCGGTATAATTTGCAATAGGGTAAGCGGATTTTTTATCAGGTTTTTTAGGGCTTGCAAAAAATCCGGGGCGGGGGCCGCAGGCCCCGCCTGCGGCGGCTGACGCAGGCTTCGCCTGCGTGTTTCGGCGGAGCCGAAACGGCCTGCGGCCCCCGCAAACCCGCGAAAAATAAAATAATCCGCCCAGCAGTGTTGCACTTTGGCCGTCTGGAGCGTTATATAGGGTAGAGCAGCCCGCAGGGGATTGACAATTTGCATAATTTCCTCCGCATATCATTACGCTATATTTACATGATGCACAAAAATCTGGTAGGATGATAGCGAGAGAAAAATGCTTTCGACAAAAAAGGAGGCCCTATGCTGAATCAGGAAACAAAGAGAAAAACATTGCGTGCACATTTCTTTGCATTGTCGCCGTGGCGTTTGTGGCTTACCGCCTGTACCAAAGAGAACTGGCAGTCGGGGCGGCCGTGCTGATTATTTATGGGGTTTGCATGTGCTTTTTCTCGCTGCACCTCCAGCGGTTGGTGGCAGAGGGCAAAGCCGATCCCAAACGGCTGCGGTTGGTTCAGTGGGGACTGGTGCTTGTCATTGTGGTGGTAGCGGCGGCCTGGTGCATCGGCAATGCCGTGCTTACCGTTCCGCAGGATGACCGCCACCTTTCCGCTGTGGTAAATGAATTGCAGCCGGGCGCGGCCGAAGAGGAAATTACCGGCCTGCGTATGAAGCGGAACACCGGCTACTGGGCCGAGCGTGATACCTTCGATTTTTCTAACCTGGATTCGATCGCTCAATTCTGCTACCTGGAGGGCGAGGACGCCGATGTCTTGTATCACGCTTTGATGAAGCTGGAACTAAAGCCGGGAAAGGGCCGGTTTATCCTCTCCGCCAGCCAGTTGAAATTTGATCTTTATCTGTGTTGTTCGGATATCTACCTTGGATTTACCCAAAATGGCGATGTGTACCTATTTGGAGAGCCGGAGCTTGACTCTCTGGTACCGGCCAACCGCTTTACGATGGCCGGGAGCGGCTATGTGCAGGTGGAAGCGCTTACCGCACCCTACTTTTCCGCCGCCTGATAATTCTGGTACCACGCCACCGCCAGACGGTCGCAGCGCTCATTTTCCGGGTGGCCGGCGTGCCCCTTCACCCACACAAATTCCACCTCATGATACTTCAGCAGCGGCAGCAGCCTTTCCCACAGGTCTACATTCAGGGCGGGGCTGTTGTCGCTTTTTCTCCAGCCTTTTTTCTGCCAGCCGTACACCCAGCCCTTGGTCACGGCATCCACCAGGTATTTGCTGTCGCTGGTCAGCGTAACGCGGCAGGGCTGCTTCAGGGCGCTCAGCCCCTCTATGGCGGCCAGCAGCTCCATGCGGTTGTTGGTGGTCATCGGTTCCCCGCCGGAAAGCTCCTTTTCCTGCCCCTTGTACCGCAGGATCGCCCCCCAGCCGCCGGGACCGGGATTGCCGGAACAGGCGCCATCGGTAAAAAGCTGCACCTCTTTTTTTTCTGTCATGGTGTTGTTCTCCGTTTCTGTGCCATAATTTATATAAATATTATAGCTCACTTGGGCCGGGATTACAACACAGGCAGGTATGTGCCCTGCCTCTTTTGCCGGTCGGCGCGGGGGGCACATTCGGCCGCAGGCCAAATCGTCCATAGGACGATTTCAGCAGGCTTTGCCCGCTGGCCCGCCTTCGGCGGGCGGCCTGCGGCCGAACCAGCCCCCTTGACAGAACCACATTTATGCAGTATAATAAAAACAGAACCAAAATATTTGTGCAAGATGCAATATTTTGTCGTGAATTAGGACACAAGATCGTCGGAACGGAATGGGCGGTCTTACATCATACATTAACCCAAAAATAAAAACAGAACCCAAATTTGAATTGGAGGTACACGAGTGACTGAAAAAAAGAATAATGTACCGGCTTCTGCCGAAGCACCCCGTAAAAAGAAGGACGGGGTCTTTGGGCAGTATTTCCGCAAGAGCCGCAGCACCAAAACCGCCGCCGAGATCGCGGCGGAGATCGAACGGGTGATGCGCAGCGAGGAAGCCGCCGCAGGGACCGCCTCCGCAGGAGAACGGCCCGTAAAATCCGCGGCCAAAAAGCCCGGCCAGCCCAAGGCTCCCCAGCAGAAGCCAGCGCAGGCCAAGGCCAAGAACGGCCAAAAGGGCCAGGGCGGCCAAACCGGCAAGTCCAAGCCCGCCGAGGAACAGAAGCCCGCTGCCCAAAAGGAGCAGAAGGCTTCTTCCGCCAAGGGCAAGGCGGAGGGCAAGCCCAAGCAGCAGCCCAAGGCCGCCGCGAAGAATGAGCCCAAAAAGCAGACCCAGCCCGCGGCGCAGAACAAGCCCGCCAAAAGCGAGCCTGCCAAAAAGCAGCCCGCTGCCAAGGGCGGCAGCAAAAAGCCTGCCGCTGCCGCGCAGCAGCCCAACCGCAGCACCCGCCGCGGCAAAAAGGCCGACGGCACCCGCCGCCCCCCGCTCAGGATCATTTCCCTGGGCGGCCTGGGCGAGATCGGCAAGAACCTGACTGTCTTTGAGACCGAGCAGGATATCCTTGTTGTGGATTGCGGCTCCGCCTTCCCGGATGACGACCTGCCCGGTGTCGATCTGGTCATCCCGGATTTCACCTATTTGGAGAAAAACGCGGCCAAGGTCCGCGGCATCTTCATCACCCACGGGCACGAGGACCACATCGGCTCCCTGCCCTTCCTGCTCAAGCAGATCAAGGCCCCGGTGTACGCCACCGCCCTTACCATCGGGCTCATCAGCGGCAAGCTCAAGGAGCACGGCATCCTCAATCAGTGCAAGCTGAATACCGTCAAGCCCGGCGATACCATCCCGGCCGGCACCACCATGAGCGTCGAGTTCGTCCGTGTCAACCATTCCATACCCGATGCCTGTGCCTTTGCCATCCGTACCCCGGCGGGGCTCATCGTCCACACCGGCGATTTCAAGGTGGATTTCACCCCCATCTCCGGCGAGCCCATCGACCTGGTCCGCTTTGGCGAACTGGGCAGCGAGGGCGTTCTGGCCCTCCTCAGCGATAGCACCAATGCCGAAAAACCCGGCTCCACCCCCAGCGAGCGCATCGTGGGCGAGAGCTTTGAAAAGCTCTTTGAGCGTGCAGCCAATAAGCGCATCATCATCGCCACCTTCGCCAGCAATGTGCACCGCATCCAGCAGGTGGTGGATACCGCCGTCCGGTTCGGGCGCAAGGTAGCGGTATTCGGCCGCAGCATGGTCAATGTCGTGGCCATCGCGCAGGAGCTGGGCTACCTCACCATTCCCGCCGGCGTCCTCATCGATGCCGATAACCTAAAGGACTACACCGATGAGGAGATCGTCCTCATCACCACCGGCAGCCAGGGCGAGCCCATGAGCGCCCTGACCCGCATGAGCATCGGCAGCCACCGCAATATCAAGATAGGCCCCAATGACTGCATCATCATCTCCGCCACCCCCATCCCCGGCAATGAAAAAAGCGTGGGCAAGGTGGTAAACGAGCTGATGAAGCTGGGCGCCGATGTCATCTACGAGCGGATGTACGATGTGCATGTCTCCGGCCACGCCTGCCAGGATGAGACCCGCCTGCTGCTCTCCCTCACCCAGCCCCGGTTCTTTATGCCGATGCACGGTGAATACAAGCACCTGATGAAAAATGCCGGCGTTGGCGCCAGCATGGGCATCCCCGCCGAGCATATCATCATCAGTGATATCGGCAAGGTAGTGGAAACCGATGGCGTGGATATGAAGATTACCGGCATGGTGCCCAGCGGCCGCGTGCTGGTGGATGGTCTTGGCGTCGGCGATGTGGGCAGCGTGGTGCTGCGGGACCGCAAGCTGCTGGCCGATGACGGCCTCATCGTGGTGGTCTGCGCCATCAATGACGCCACCGGCGAAGTACTGGCCGGCCCGGATCTCGTCTCCCGCGGCTTTGTGTATGTACGGGATAACGAGGACCTGATGGCCGATGCCACCGTGGTGGTGCGCAATTCCCTGGAAAAGTGCAAGCTGAACGGCTTCCGCGATTGGGCCACCATCAAGGGGCGCATCCGGGATGAGCTGGGAGTGGGAACCGTGCTGGGGGTATCCAACATAT
>ERZ1503820.404-NODE-404-length-13407-cov-4.791791_pt1 | contig 13407 bp, 10 predicted proteins | sample MGYA00571766_ERZ1503820 | MGnify/ENA primary metagenome ERZ1503820 (study PRJEB39906, sample SAMEA3182086) | gut metagenome | biome: human; feature: gut; material: Stool; isolation source: human stools | place: Canada | collected 2013-01-21 ...
TCTTGGAAAGTGGTTGAGCCGCAGGGGCAACGCGAACACGATGTTCGCGTTAGCCAAGCCACGCTTGCATGGCTTTTGGTGCACATGGATGGCAACGTAAAGGCGGCCCCGTCATGACGAGAAACACTTGGTCACTTTCCTTTAGAAAATCCACAGTTGTAGCTAGCATCCGAGTCCAGGGCGGGCAGTCCTTTCTGCGTGGATTTTACGGCCCCTACGTTACGAGCCATGCACTCAATTCATAAATGTGTCGCAAAGGGCGCTCCACATTTATTGGCAGTTCTCTGCAATGAGCCACGCTATTCATAAGATTGTCAGCAAAAACGCTGCCAATCTTATTTCATATCGCGGCGTTCGCCGCATCACGGCAAAAGTAAAAACCGTGATTTGTGAGCAAGCTCCCAATCACGGTTCTTATTTTGCCTATGCGCGGCTCATTGCTCGCGTAAACTCTCAATTTATTTCATAAAGTAATACAGATCCACGGTAGCATCTTTATAGATGACGTATCCGTGCATTCTCCCGAACTCTTCATATTCCAGGTCTTCCAGTTTTCCGACCAGTGTCTTCGTCTCCGGCAGGATAATATACGCACATTGCTCTTCGCGGGCCAGTGTCGCCAGTTCGCCGGCGTCTATGGTCTCCTGCTCCATGACATCGTAGAGATCGTTCTGTACCGTCCACTTGCTTACGACAATATTGCGGCCATAAGGCATGCATACCAGATTGCTGTACTGGCGGACATACTGCAAAAGCTCCCCGGGGAACACTGCCATGACCTCCCGGCCCGGGACTTCAATGGCATCACAGATATCCACTACACTCTGGGGTACATGATAGACATTCTCTGCTTTTTGAAAATAGGGATTGCGGTAGATCAGGCTTCCGGACAGCATAAACAGGATCAGTGCGGCCGTTATCCCCACATATTTCAGATATCCCCTCAGCTTTCCACAGAGACTGACCGCAGTGAATGCAACAACCGGTGTCACCGGCAGAAGCCACAGAATCCGGTAATAAATTTCTCCATCCGCCAGTCCGGATATGATCTTCGCAACCACCGGATTGAAGAAGACCAGCAACAATACTAACGGTACATAGACAAACAGGATGCGTATATATTTTCTCTTCTCTGTCACCCACAGATATAACAGGCTCACCAGGAACCAGATCATGATCAGTCCCGTTCCCATATATTCCTGAAACAGCTTCAACGCTTCCATTTCCATCCTCCCTTATCCCAGCAGCAGATACATTCCCGCATAGATCACACAGGGAATGCAACAGGCGGCGAGGGGCAGCAATAACCGAAATCTCTTATAGCAGACAGTTCCGCAGATCCCGGCCACTCCCATCAGCATACAGGCCAGCAACGCTCCCATGGTACTTGCCAGACAACAGGAAATCATCACCGCTCCCAACAGCATCCAGAATCCGACTGTGATCTTTTTCTCCTCCTGCAGTCTGCGGAACAGCCAAAGCAGCAGGAAGAAGATCATCGGGATCAAAATACTTCCCAAAGCCGCCTTTCCCTGTCTGCTTCTTGCGATCATGAAATTCTCCACGGTATAAAAAGAATAATCGCCGAACATTACCAACACTTCCGTGCAGATCAGAAACAGCGGAACCGATTGCCCGGAAAACAGGATCCTGCTTCCCAGCAGATAAAATACGCCATATGTCATAGAGATCAGCACCACCGGCAGCAATGTTTTGGCCACCACTACCGTGGAGATCCCGGTCATCCGCGCCAGCCATGCGATCCAGATGGGAAAAGGTGCCAGTCCGTGCCGCACATCCAGTTCGGTATTCATGCCGGTATAAGGAATCTTCTGGTACATTTTCCCGGATTCCTGTGCCGCCGTGGAGATTGCCACATAATAAGCATCATCGCCGTCCCCATATACCATCACGACCGCCAGCACCAGCTGTATCAATAATAGCACAGCAAAAATCACCCAGAGCAGAACCTCTGTCTTCTCTGACTTCGCTGTCTTCTCCTGCCGCACCGGACGCAGTCCCCGGGGATTCCGGAACCAAAATACCGTTGCCAGCACAAGTAATACCAGAAGGTATACCGAATATCCGATCATAACATGCCGAAAATGTCCTTCTAAAAGGATCACCGGAACACAGATCACCTGAAATCCGGCCCAAAGTAACATCTGTCCGCTTATCCACAGGAATACTGCATTTTTATGAGATTTATCCACAGCTGCGAAACAGTGGCCCACCCACATGGGAAGTGCCAGCGTCAGTACCGCCAGCCATATCAGACGAACTACGATCATTTTTATATTCATTCCTTTCGCTTCATTCAGGCTCAAAACGTCATGAACATATTTCTCATTTCCAAGCTTTACTCTCGTTTTACGTTTTCAGATGTTTTTACAAACAGATAGATCTTATCGCCGTGTACCCCTTCGGAAAGCAATGCTTCCTCCGGTTCCAGGCCGTATTTTTCCTGCATTACGGAGATCACTGAGCTCTCTTCCACTCCGGGTTTGATCAGTACCGCAACCCGGTTCAGGGACTGTACTGACGCTACATCCTTACGATCCGCCAGTTCCTCTGCCGTCACTAACAGAGTGCTGTCATAATGCATGAATTCCGGAAGATTCTCATAATATCCGACTCCAGCATAGACACAGATACAGGGAAGAAGCGCATATTCCTCCGCCAATTGTTCCTGCTGTCCGTATCCCCGATAGAGATATTCCCCATCATAGCCGGCCAGCCGCAGTCCCTGCACCGCCACGATCCATACGATCAGACAGATTCCCGTTGCCCGTTCTGTCCATCCGCATACCTCCGAAAGCTTCTTGCCCAGGTAACACAATAACAGCGCCAGTAATAACGCAGCCAACGGAAACAACGGCATCACATAACGGTCCACAAGATAAGGTGACATTCTGGATGCCAGCAGAAAATAACCGATCACCGGTACGATCAGCAGACTCAGGATTCCCGCGTTCGGTCCCGCATTCGGTCCCACATTCTGTCCAACCTTCTCAGTCTCGTCCCTACGATATTCCTGATATTTACGCCAGCCTGCGGTCACCGCCAGAACCACTCCTGCGAGACATGCCGCAGCAAGTAACGGCCCACCCACCGTCCGGTCGGCCACAATGTTACCAAAGCTTAGAAGTCTCGCCCCGTAACCGGAGAACCCGGAAGCCAGATTATCCAGCGCCTCGGTGCCTCTTCCACTGGAAAACACATCCGCTACCGCAAAAGGAAACAGTGCAAGACCGATCACTGCCGCCAGGATCATCGAACGGACATAGATCCACAGTTCTCTCGTTCTCTTACCGCACAACAGTCCGGCCGCCGTAACCGCCGCCAGAAGGATACAATAAAACAGGAAAAAATACTGTGTTAAAAATCCCAGTACCGTAACAGCGATCAGGCCTTTATTTTTCCGGTCGAATCCATGATCCTTCCACTTCTCCACATGCACAGAAAGCAGTGCCACACACAGACAGGACAACAGTCCGTACATCCGGATCAGCAGTACCGTTGCCAGTGCTCCCGTACTGAGTCCATACAGCAGCACTGCCAGAATTCCCAGCTGTCTGCCCCTTTCCCGCATGGAAAAAATATCCGCAAGCTGTCTGCCCAGTCGCAGTAACAGCCACAACGTGATGCCCAGGCAGACCAGGTTGATGAAACATCCCAGCCACGGTGACAGTGTCCCACCGAACAGGGAACTCATGGTATGCAGCAGCATAAAATGTACCGGCGGATGATTGTCATCTTTCACATTAAAATAAACCGACAGATAATCAAAGGCATCGTCACCGTCCACGGTCACATAATCCCGGAACTGCTCCGCCGAGATCCATACCGGTTCCTCATAGACATCCGCTTTATATGACAGAAGCTTACTGTTCCTCCGGTTCTGAAGTACATCTTTTACCGTCTCCGTCAGGTTAGACACCGTCTCCGGGAAGCTGTCTCCCTGAATTTCCTCCCTCACGAACTTCGCCAGCCGTCCCTCCGGCTGTGTGGGTACGATCCAGGGATTGTATCTGGCATTGGCCAGCTCAAAGCTTAAAAGTTCATCCATGTGGTAGCCCTCTTTCAGACTGATACCCACGCACATGATCCCCAGACATAAGATAACTGCCAGAAGCTCCGGCAGGATTTTTTTCCATCTGCTGCTTTCCATCATACTAATCTCCATTCCACAGACGATTCCTTTCGTCGGAGGAATCGCGAATCCATTTTGTCGCCGGACTATTTTTCCATGATCCGATAGAGATAGATGCGGTAATAACTGTCCTCTGTCTCAAACGCTTCCTCTCTCACCGGTTCCAGTCCCGTATTCCCGCTATGATCGATATACGCTGCCGACAGCAGATAAGTGCCTCCCAGCTCTCTCAGGCGTTCCGTGTCGATCTCATAGTTCTGAAAATAGAATCCACCCTTTTGAATCGTATAATATCCGGGGCATTCCGCACTAAACAGATAACAGCGGTTCCCCCAGTGGTCGAAATTATCCTCGAGGTACTCGCTCTTGGCAAGCTCCGGCGCTATGATCTCCCGGAAACGGTGTTTATATTCCAGGGAATAATTATTGGAATATCCGTCCAGGCAGTAAAATCCATGATATAATGCCGCCGCCGGATCGATCCCTAAGCTGACCACTCTGTAATCTTCCGGCCGCTCCCCGAAATTGTCATAAATATATTCCTGCACCTGATCCAGTACATCTATGGCATAATAATCCCGGAAGCTCATAGCTCCGTACTCCCGGTTCACTGTCTTTTGCAGATTCGGTTTCAGATTGCTCTGAAGGAGAATCTGTTCCGCAGTCGTCACGGTGAGAATCATTGTAACTGTGAACAGGATCACATTCCTCACGCACCGTTTCTCGCAGAGCTGCCGCAGCAGCAGCAAAAGGCAGCATCCCAGAGCAAAATACCACAGGCAGGGGCTCAGCCACAAAACACGGTTGGCCTGAAATCCCTTCAACGCTCCCCAGCCGGAGCGCAGGCTCACACCGATCCCGCTGTCCCACAGTGCGGCCGCCGTTGCTATAAATACAATACATCCGCAGGAGATTGCCAGCGAGCGGAAAATTCTTTTACTGTCAACGGCCCTTCTTCGGATCACGGCGATCACCGTAAATACCGCTATGGGCAGGATCCACCCGTGGTAATCCACACTGTGTTGTCCGCCCTGTAACAGGTTCGTCTTCCATTGTTCCCAAAAAGATACCGCGGTCAGCGCATACTCCGCCTTATGCGAAACCGTGCTCTCTCCCACGCCGAAGATCTGCAAAAACAGAGCACCGTTCTCCAACAGATAAGTGAGAAGCAGTAAAATCCATGCAATCCCCTGTGCTGTCGAATACTTTCTGCGCAGTGCCGCAATGATCTCCCCTACGGCCCAGATCCCCAGTACCGCAAATCCGGACAGTACCAGAGAAGAATTTGCACCGAAAAATACTACATAGGCATAATACAGCAGCCGCTCGCGAATAGATCTGTCCCGTTCCCGTAGCCGCAGTACACAATACAGGAGCATCGGCAGTCCGTATTGCGACAATCCGTACACCGGCAAAAAGGGCAGATAGGCATACATACAACCTACCGTCATCGCCAGGAAACCTACCGTTCCTTTTCTCCCGCTTAATATTTCGGAATCTTCCGCTGCCCACCAAAGCAGGAGGAACATTCCGACATATCCGACAAAGCTCCCGGCCACCTGCATGCAGGCAAGCGCCGTCTCCGCAGGCAGCAGACGGTATAACAATACGCAGGCCGGTGCCGGCATGGTAAGAGCGGTCCTCGCCGCGCCGTTCATAAATTCCGGCAAAATACCGCTGCCGTCCCACAGGTGTCTCGCCTGCAGCAGATAAGCGATCACTTCTCCATCCAGCTGATCGTGATACACAAATATAGCATCTTTCCCCAGTATCAGATAAGGGATTCCCATTGCCAGCACCGCCAGTGCTCCCAAAAGGAACCAGACATTTTCCGGTTTTTTCATTTTCCTGCGTTCTGTCATCATTCCTCCTGTGTCAGACAATGATATGCCACCGAGATCATTCCCACCAGCCATAACATTCCGGGGAGCAGTCCGTTTTTATAATCCCAGCATCCCGCATCCTGCATGGTGTACCATACTGCCATGCCAAGCGCCGTTATGCCACACATACACACGACCTCCCACCGGATACGCTTTTTCCCGGCCAGTGCGCCGAGCAGTGCCGTAATACTCCCCAGCAGGAACCACACACTGCTGTATTTCAGCAGGAAATTGGTCAGCTGCAGAGCTCCGGTCATCATCAGATCCACATTTCTGGCAGAAAAAGAATCATACCCCCGGCCGTTCAGCAACAGCTGCAGCATCACGGGCGGCATGACATATCCAGCCATGTCCCATGCGATCTGGTGTATATTATCGGAAAAATAAGCCTTGAGATGATAGACAGCGTACTTACGGAACAGCTGCTGTGCCCCGCTGACACCAAGTGTCTCTTCCGCCTTTTTCTGCAGATCCGTCGGCATCGTTCCCGCATACCGCCCGGACTGCTGTATTTCCTCCCAGCTGTACAGACTGCGCAATTCCTCCGGCCAGGTGTCGTATTCTTTTTCCACCCGCATATGGGACCAGGTAAATCTGCGCATCATTGCCGCACTCACCGTATTCTCCGCCTTACCATAACTGCCGGGCGTCTGCCACAGAGATACCGCCGTGAATAAAATCCCCGCGACTGCCGCCAGCAGCACCAGTTCTCCCAGCACTCTCTGTTTTCCCAGCTGTCTGCCGCGGATCAGATGCAGAACCCATACCACCGCAAGCGGCACCAGGCCAAGCCACAGGTTCTCCACGACAAACACTGTGCCAAGCGCCCACCAGACTCCGGCCGTAAACATCTGTCGGAGAGGGAATTTTACTGGATCGCCATCCGCATCCTGACGCAGGATTCCCATAAGCACCGACAATTCCAGCAGCAGGAAAGAAAATCCCAGAGAATTCGGTAGCACCGCCACATGACACTGCAGGGCAAACGGGCAAGTCAGAAGTCCGAGACTTCCCCACACCAGCCACACTTTCTTCGTCATGCCACAGGATCTTAAAAATACGACGCCACTGTAAAATGCGAACAAGATCTGCACCGTGTACACAAAAAAAGGATAAGGGATAGAACTTATGGATTCTATCCCTTTTGCGAGCATCAGAAAAAGAGGGTATCCGATCCCCATATAATCATCACATACAAGAGTATCCGCCGCTCTCAGCCACAGATAACTGTCCCCGAACTCCGGGAAAATGCCAAAAGCTCTGATCATCCAACAGATCCCCAGTACGATCTGTACCGAAATCCCTATGAACAGAAATCTGCCTGCGATCTGCGCAAGCGCCCTGCGTGCTTTCTGCATTCTACTGCTCCTCTAACTCAAAGAAATCTTTTATCAGACCACAGATGTAGTCTACCTGATCCAGCGTCAGTCCGTAATACATGGGAAGTCTGGCCAGACGTTCGCTCTCTCTGGTGGTATAACGGTCCTCCCCATGGAAGCGTCCGAATTTCTGCCCTGCGGGAGCGGTATGCAGCGGAATGTAATGGAATACGACCAGCACGCCGTTCTCCTTCATATAGCTGATAAACCGTGTCCTCTGCTCCAGGTCTCTTGCCTTGATATAGAACATATGGGCATTGTGTACACAGCCTTCCGGTACGGTAGGCAGGTCGATCTTCCCGGCATCCTTCAGCGGCTTCAACTGCTCATAATAGCGGTTCCAGCAGGCCAGTCTGGCCTCATTGATCTCATCTGCGATCTCCAGCTGTGCATAGAGATAGGCAGCATTCATATCACTGGGCAGATAGGAGGATCCGTAATTCACCCAGGTATATTTGTCGATCTGACCGCGGAAGAATTTGCTGCGGTTGGTTCCTTTTTCACGGATGATCTCCGCTTCTTCCACATCCTTTTGATCACGGATCAGAAGAGCACCGCCCTCTCCCATGCTGTAGTTCTTCGTCTCATGGAAGCTGTAAGCACCGAAATCACCGATGGTTCCCAGTGCTTTTCCCTTATAAGTGGCCATAATGCCCTGTGCGGCATCCTCTACCACCTTCAGATTGTGTCTCCTTGCAATATCCATGATGGTATCCATCTCACACGCCACTCCGGCATAATGTACCGGTACGATGGCTCTGGTCTTCTCGGTGATCGCATCCTCGATCAATGTCTCATCAATGTTCATGGTATCCGGACGGATATCCACAAATACCGGGATCGCGCCGCGGAGCACGAACGCATCCGCAGTGGACACAAACGTATAAGAAGGCATGATCACCTCATCTCCGGGTCTGATATCACACAAAAGCGCTGCCAGCTCCGTCGCATGCGTACAGGAAGTGGTCAGCAGACATTTGCCGGTTCCTGTTCTCTCCTCGATCCAGGCGTTACATTTTTTCGTATACTCACCGTCTCCGCAGATCTTCTGATTTTTGACACACTCCTGAATGTAATCTGCTGCTTTGTCCACATAAGGCGGTACATTGAATTTAATATCTATCATAATGCATCCTCTTTTCTGATATGCTTTGGTTATGTTCTAATTTTCCCTGCGCTCCCGCTTCCAGCTTCCCACCGCTGTACCCGGTACATTTTCCGTTACATGACTGATAATATATTTGGGTCTTCCCTTGACTTCTTCATAAATTCTGGCAATGTAATGTCCGATGATCCCCAGGCTCAGCATCAGGAATCCTCCGATGATCAGGATCAACAGGATCACAGTGGTGAAGCCTTCCACAGCTGTCCCCATGATATATCGTACCAGTGTCTGGATCGCCAGTACCACGCTGAAAAATATGGATATCATTCCCATGATCGTCACCAGCTGTAACGGCAGGGTACTGAAGGACGTCGCATTGGTGATGGCATACTTCATCAGGCTCCAGAAGGACCATTTACTCTGTCCGTACTGTCTCTCCTGCACTTCGTATTCCACGGTCTCTGTCTGAAATCCGGCCCAGAAGGTCAGTGCCCGGAAAAAGGTATTGCGCTCCGGCAATTCCAGCAGGACCCGGACCACCTTTCTGTCCAGCAGCTTAAAATCGGAGGAAGCATTCATATCCATTTTGATCAGCTTGCTCATGATCTTATAAAACAGTCCTGCAGACAGCTTATATCCCAGGCTCTCACGCCCTCTGTCAGACTTGATGCCCTCCACGATCTCGGCACCCTGCTGCCATTTTTCCCACATCTGAGGGATCACCTCGGGCGGATGCTGCAGGTCACAATCCATTACGATCACGGCATCTCCCGTGGTCAGCTCCAGTCCGGCAAAAATACCGGCCTCCTTACCGAAATTCCGGGAGAATTCCGCTCCCCGCACTCTCGGATTCTTCGCTGCCTCTTCTTGGATCCGGTCAAACGTGCCGTCCTTGGAACCGTCGCTGATAAACACCAGTTCATAATCTATCCCGTGTCGGTCCAGCAATTCGCCCAGTACCTTCGCGGTATTCGCAATATTTTGTTCTTCGTTATATGCCGGTAAGACAATTGACAATAAAGACATCTTCTTAATCCCTTCCGCAGTTCTCTGTCTTGACATAGAGGATCCCATCCACTACTTTCGTAGCATTCGGTCCGGGGAATGTATCCATGTCAATGTATTCCTGTGTCATGTAGATCTCACCCACCGTATCGGGATCCAGAAAATTCAGGGTTGCCCCCAGATAATTCTGCATAAATGCCTGATAATCCGCTCCCTTATAGATGAGGTAATCTCCGCTGAGTCCGATCATACCGTCCGTAACCTTCCCCGTGATATCCGTTGTAGGGAATTCATCATAGCCGATGACTCCCACCAATGCAATGGGAATCCCCTGATAATATCCGGGAGTCTGCTCGATCCGGTCCAGCAGGCGTACACAATACGCATACGTCTTCTCGTACTTTTTCTCCAGATTGGAATATCCGATATTATCGGAAATTCCATAATCGAACACCAATACCACCGCCGCACACAATGCTGCCCATTGCAATACCACGTCCGTACGACTCTCCTCAGCGGTATACCGGTCCGCGAACGCCGTCATAAGGATCAGATACAATACCCACTGGTATCGCATCAGCAAATGATAGGTCAGGTTCGGAGAAATGAGCAATATCACATTGGTCAGAAGCGGCATACTGATGCCCAACAGAATCATTATAACGAAAAATGCCGGATTCTTCCACCATTTTCTCCAAATCATACTGCGGATCACTAAAAATACTACCGTTGCCACTAAAATAATGCAGGCCGCCAGTGAAAAAATATTGTTCACAAGAACATTGCCGTGAACCGTAAATGCCAGGAAATCCACGTACATTCCCTTTATGGTTGCCAGAATTCCCATGCTGGATCCCATCTGCTCCATGGAATTGATCCCCTGATAAGTATCTAGCACCTTGCCCTGCAGCTTCAACAGGATCTGCAGGATCACATAATACAATACTCCGCCGGCAATTCCCATCCCCAGATAATGGCATACATATTTCGCCTTTTCTTTCCAGCCTTTTTCCTCCATAAAATAGAGCAGGATCTTATATACACACAGCAGGATCGTAAAAGGCAGGTACGCCTGATAGATTCCCATGCTGAATGCCAGACACACTGCACCGGCCAGATAGCCTCTGGGATATTTCGCCGTAAACAGAACCGCCAGCACTACCAGGAACAGCGCCATCATGTAACCATCCATGGTAAACACATAGGCAAAAGTAGATGCCAGCGCCGGAAAAGATACCAACAGACCGCTCACCACAGTAATGGTCACCGGATCCGTCAGTTCCAGCACTTCCGTAAGTACCGCCGCCGTAAGTGCCAGCCATATCAGTCCGATCAGTCCAATCACCCAGGGTATGGTAAAATAAGAAGAAAATCCACAGGCAACAGTTAAAAACCAGCGGCCGGAAGTGATCATATTCTGGTCAAAATACATGCTGCTCAGTCCGTCATGATTCGGAATATCCGACAGCATCACCGGAAGATGGATCAGTAATCCCAGCACCAGCGCCGATACGAACGCGATCCTCCAGGTTGTCTTTATTTTTGTCTTGCTCTCTTTCAAAAGTTCCCACGGTGTCTTCATCCGTCTGTCACTCCTCGTCTAACGTCTGATTCAGGTAGTCCGCCAGTGTCTGGGCAATCTTCTCCCGCCCCGCTTCGTTGGGATGCAATCCGTCATCCGTATAGAGATACAGATCGTCCCAGTTGTCATGAGGATAATAGTCATGATAAATATCGATCACTTCCACATCCAATGCTTCACAGATCCCAATCTCCGCATTGACATAATCTTCCAGTACGCCGCCTCCCAGATCGTACTCTTCACAGGTTACCTCCGGTACCGTATACCAGGTATACGGCGGCGTGATAAATATGATCCGCAGATCCGGATAAGCCTCCCGCAGTTCCTTTACAATACTGCGGATCGCTCCGCAATACGTATATTCATCATACGGATCCGTCACGGACTCAATGGGATTCCCCGCGTGATAATCATTCAGTCCGGATCCGATAAACAAAATCTGTACCGTATCAAAATCGATCTGCCCCAGGTCACCCAGCGTATCTTCAAAATAATCTGTTGCAGCTTCCCGGATCCGTATCGTCTTCTGCACACCGAAATCCTTTACCGCAAAAGATCTCACCAGTCCTGCCGCAGACAGAGAATCCTTGGTATATCCCAGTCTTCTCTCCGTATCCGCTCTTCCCAGAACCGTTCCGCCCAGTCCTCCGTTATAACACTTCAGGCCTGTCTTCTCCTGCAGTTTGGCGGCAATGGAGGTCTCATCCCGGCACAGTCCGTACACACTGTCTCCCAGAAATACCACATCATAGGGGATTCTCTGATACTCGCGGTCCCCCGGGAAAAAAGTCCATAACAAGATCAGGAACAACGCGATCGCCACAATGCTGTATGCAATTTTTTCTTTTCTGTTGCCTGTTTTGATCCCGTTCTTCTCCATTCCTTACTTTATTCCTTACTTATTGCTTACTTATTCCTTACTTTATTCCTAATTTTCCTGCCGTTATCAATATCTGTGCGATCCTTGCAGCTCCGAGGCCGTCGATCAGTCCCCGCTCTGTTTCATAGCATTGCCGACGCAGTCCGGGATCCCTCTGTGCCTTTAGACACCACGCTCCAATGCGCTCCAGTGTCTCCCCGGCAGCCCGGTGCCATGCTCCCGCATAGCCTGCGATCTGCTGTGTCCCCAGCCACTCTGTCAGTGCTTCCTGATTCTCCGCATAGGAAAAGCATACAAAAGGAACTCCCAGCACCGCCAGTTCATAAATCGTCGTTCCGCCGGCGGTCACCGCCAGCTGGCACTGTGCCATCAGTGCCGCCATATCCCGCACATCACAGTGCAATCTTACATTTTCATGCACGGAGGCATACTGTTCCAGTTTCTCCCGGTTGGGGTTGAACCTTCCCACCACCAGATGGTATCGGACCGGGCAGCCGTTCAGATCATATTCCGCCAGCTGACGCAGGATCTCTCCCGCAATATTATCTATATCTCCGCCGCCGGTCGTGATCAGTACATCCGTCGCCCGTTCTGCCACCGCATAACTCCCGGAAGCATCACAGAACTGCTGTCTTACCGGCACATAGGGTGCCCCGAGATACTGCGGGACTGTGTCGCCGTACAATTCCCGGTATTTTTCCGCGGAAGCGAACAGATTATAATTGATCACCCCATCCACAGGATAGGCATGCTGCTGCATATCGTCCAGCAAAAAGACCCTGCCAAACCTGCGCAGTCCCTGCAGATAAGCATCCGTCACCCGGTAACTGTCTACGAGAAATATCTGTTTCGTATCTCCCGCCAGTCTCTCCAGTACCGGAAGTTCTCCCTCCAGATCTTCGGGATCCGTCCCCAGCACTTTCACCGGCATATGGTTACTCCGCAGCAATTCTGCGGAAGCCTCATCCGCACACAGAAAGCACACCTGCTCCGGATGTTCTGTTAATTTTTGCAATTCCAGTGCCACCGTCAGACAGCGCATCAGATGTCCCGCGCCGGTTTTCGCACTGCCGTCTGCCCGAAAATAATACATAGCATCACTCCGAAAAATCAACCAAATCCCAGCTCATGGGCGTTCCCAGTTTTGCATCTCTGGTAATACGTTTGCCCAGCAGTTCTTCATAATATTTGGTATGCAGTCCGCAGGAGGGTCTTACGGAGCGTAAATTCTCCGGAGTGAAGACATCTCCCGCTTTCATATCTTTTGCCACGAACAGGGAACGGGAATGCTCTCTGCTCTTCTTCTGCTTCGGTGTCAGATCATAGGTCACCTTTCCTACCGCCTTCTCGATCATTCGGATGTGGTCCACCATCTCCTTGAATTCTTCCGGCTCCATGGAGAATGCCGCATCTGCACCGC
>ERZ1503820.437-NODE-437-length-12855-cov-6.404453_pt1 | contig 12855 bp, 9 predicted proteins | sample MGYA00571766_ERZ1503820 | MGnify/ENA primary metagenome ERZ1503820 (study PRJEB39906, sample SAMEA3182086) | gut metagenome | biome: human; feature: gut; material: Stool; isolation source: human stools | place: Canada | collected 2013-01-21 ...
GCGACGAGACGCACGTTCTCATGGGGCCGAACGGCACGGGAAAATCCACGCTCGGCTACGCCGTCACCGGCAATCCGGTCTACACCGTGACGAGCGGCAGCATCGTATTTGACGGCGAGGACATCACCGCCCTGCCGGTCAATGAGCGCGCTAAACGCGGCATCTTCCTCTCCTTCCAGAACCCGCTGGAGGTGCCGGGCGTGACGCTCAGCGCCTTCATCCGCAGCGCGCTGGAGCAGAAGACCGGCGACCGCCTGCGGCTTTGGGACTTCAAAAAGCGCCTGAGGGAGACCATGAGGCTGCTGAGCATGGACGAGAGCTACGCCGAACGCGACCTGAACGTGGGCTTTTCCGGCGGCGAGAAAAAGAAAGCCGAAATTTTGCAGATGCTCATGCTCGAGCCGAAGCTCGCCATCCTCGACGAGACCGACTCCGGTCTGGACGTGGACGCCGTGCGCACGGTGTCCGAGGGCGTGCGGCTCTTCCGTGAGCGCACGCACGGCTCGCTCCTCATCATCACGCACTCCACGCGCATTCTGGAGGCGCTGCACGTCGACGCCGCGCACGTCATGGAAAACGGCGTCATTGTCAAAAAGGGCGGGGCCGAGCTGGTCGAGGCCATCAACGAAAAGGGCTTCGGCAGCCTGAAGACGGAGTAAGGCGGTGACATCGGCATGGCAGAGAACAGAGAAAAAACCTACGTTGCGGACGTAGACCGCAGCATTTACGACATACGCGACGTGGAGCACGACGCCTACCGCATGGAGTCCGGCCTGACGCCGGAGATCGTGGACAAGCTGTCCAAGGAAAAGAATGATCCCGTGTGGATGCAGCAGTTCCGCCTGCAATCGCTCCAGATCTACAACGAGCTGCGCCTGCCCGACTGGGGCCCCTCGCTCGAGGGGCTGGACATCGACCACATCGCCACCTATGTCCGCCCGAACACGAAGATGCAGAACGACTGGGCGAACGTGCCGCAGGACATCAAGGACACCTTTGAGCGTCTGGGCATCCCGCAGGCGGAGCGCAAGTCGCTCGCCGGCGTGGGCGCGCAGTACGACTCCGAGCTGGTTTACCATAATGTGCGCGACGAGGTCGCCGCCGAGGGCGTAGTCTACACCGATATGGAAAGCGCCCTCAAGGGCGAGTATGCCGACATGGTGCGCAAGTATTTCATGAAGCTCGTCACCCCGCGCGACCACAAGTTTGCCGCGCTCCACGGGGCGGTGTGGTCCGGCGGCTCGTTCGTGTATGTCCCCAAGGGCGTACACCTGTCCATCCCGCTCCAGTCCTACTTCCGGCTCAACGCCAAGGGCGCGGGCCAGTTCGAGCACACGCTCATCATCGTGGACGAGGGCGCGAGCCTGCACTTCATCGAGGGCTGCTCCGCTCCCAAGTACAACGTGGCGAACCTCCACGCGGGATGCGTGGAGCTTTACGTCAAAAAGAATGCCAAGCTGCGCTACTCGACCATCGAGAACTGGTCGAAGAATATGTATAACCTCAACACCAAGCGGGCGCTGGTGGAGGAGGGCGGCATGATCGAGTGGGTGTCCGGCTCGTTCGGCTCGCACGTCGGCTGCCTGTACCCCATGAGCATCCTCAAGGGCGACGATTCCCGCATGGAGTTCACCGGCGTGACCTTTGCCGGCGCGGGACAGGATCTCGACACGGGCGCAAAGGTCGTCCATGTCGGCAAAAACACCAGCAGCTATATGAACACGCGCTCGATCAGCAAAAGCGGCGGCGTGAGCACCTTCCGCTCGAGCGTCGTGGTGGAAAAGAGCGCAAAGGGCGCGAAAAGCGCGGTTTCCTGCCAGTCGCTGATGCTCGATTCCGAATCGCGCTCGGACACCATCCCCGCCATGGACATCAAGACGCGCGACGCCGCCGTGGGCCACGAGGCCAGGATCGGCGCGATCAGCAACGACGCGGTCTTTTACCTGATGAGCCGCGGCATGAGCGAGGAGGACGCCCGCGCCCTGATCGTCAGCGGCTTCGCGGACAATGTGTCCAAGGAGCTGCCGCTGGAATACGCCGTGGAAATGAACAACCTCATCCGCCTTGAGATGAAGGGCAGCATCGGCTGAGCGAAAGGAGCGAACGATATGGAAAAAACGATTTATGTCAACCGTCCCGCTTCGCGCACCTGGAACCGTCTCGGCGTGAACGAGGCCGCCGTCCGCTGGGACACGGACGCGGAGACGCTGCTCTCGAACGAGCGCTTCACCGCCGTTTCCGGCGAAAACGCCCCTCTCCGCATCGAGGCTGCGGACGGCGGCGCGGCCTATGGCCGCCGCGTCTATACCGTGACCGCCGAGGCGGGCGCGGAGCTGACCGTCTTTGAGGTCTGCACCGCCGCGCAGCCCCTTGCCGCGGAGCTCAGGCTCACAGCGGCGGAGGGCGCGCACCTTCGCGTCGTGCAGCTTCTGAATCCCACGCGGGGCGCGGTGCTGCGCCACGAGTTGAGCGCGCAGCTCGCCGAACACGCGAAGCTCGACCTTATCTCTCTCCAGCTCGGCGACGGCGCTGTTTACGCCGACCACCAGATCTCCCTTGCGGGCGATGGCGCGGCGCTGCGCGTCGACCTCGGCTACCTCGCCCGCCGGAGCGACACGGCGGACATTGATCTGACCGTTGAGCAGCTCGGCAAAAGCACCGTGAGCGAGATCCACGCTTCCGGTGCGCTGATGGAGCGCGCGAAAAAGGTCTTCCGCGGCACCATTGACTTCAAGCGCGGCTCCGCCGGCTCGGTCGGCAGCGAAAACGAAACCGTCCTGCTCCTCGGCGAGGACGCGGAAAACAAGACCGTCCCCGTCATCCTCTGCGCCGAGGAGAACGTCGAGGGCAGCCACGGCGCGACCATCGGCGAGCTGGACGCGGACACGCTCTTTTACTTTGCCAGCCGCGGCATCGACCGCGCCGCCGCCGAAGCCATCCTCGCCCGCGCCGCCGTGGAGCGACTCGCGCGCATGGCGGAGGACGAAGCCTTTTCCGCGCGCGCCCTCGGCGCGCTCGCGCAGGTCCTGTGTACGAAGGAGGAACGCGAATGAGTACGAATTATAAAGCCGATTTCCCGCTGCTCGCGCAGCGCGACGTCGCCTATCTCGACAGCGCCGCCACCGCCCAGCGCCCGCAGTGCGTGCTGGACGCGGAGCGGGAGTTCTATACGCGCCACAACGCCAATCCCCTGCGCGGGCTCTACCCGCTGAGCATCGAGGCGACCGAAGCGCTCGAGAGCGCCCGCGCCGCCGTCGCCCGCTTTCTCGGCGCGGCGCAGAGCGAGGAGATCGTCTTCACCCGCAACACGACCGAGGGGCTGAACCTTGTGGCCTACAGCTACGGGCTCAGCCATGTCAAGGCGGGCGATGAGATCCTGATCTCCACGATGGAGCACCACAGCAACATCCTTCCCTGGCAGATGGTCTGCCGTCAGACCGGCGCGCAGCTCAAGTTCATGAAATGTGAGCCGGACGGCAGTCTGGACCCCAACAAGGTCGAAGCGCTCATCACGGCAAGGACAAGGGTCGTCGCGCTGCAGCAGGTCTCGAACGTACTCGGACGCGAATACCCCATCCGCGCGGTCGCGGAGCTGGCGCACCGCGTGGGCGCGGTGCTGGTGGTGGACGGCGCGCAGAGCATGCCGCACCTGCCGGTCAACGTACAGGAGCTGGGTGCGGACTTCCTCGCCTTCTCCGGCCACAAGCTCTACGGGCCCATGGGCATCGGGGCGCTGTACGGGCGGCGCGAGCTTCTGGAGGAGATGCCGCCGTTTCTCACGGGCGGCGAGATGATCGAGTCCGTCACGCGCGAGGGCGCGGTGTTTGCCGAGGCGCCGCACAAATTTGAGGCCGGCACCGTCAACGCCGCGGGCGCGGCGGGCCTGCACGCCGCCATCGACTATGTGGAGCGCGTCGGCTTCGATACCATCCACGCGCGCGAGCTGGCCGTCACCGCCGACGCCCTCGCACGAATGCGCGCGCTGCCACACGTCCGCATCCTCGGCTCGGACAAGGCGGAGGAGCACAACGGCATCCTGACCTTTGTGGTGGACAACGTCCACCCGCACGACGTGAGCGAGCTGCTTGCCGCCGACGGCGTGGCTGTCCGCGCGGGGCATCACTGCGCCGAGCCGCTCCACCACTTCCTCGGCTATCACGCCACAGTGCGCGCGAGCTTCGCATTCTATAATGACAAAACCGATGTGGACCGGCTGGTCGGCAGCCTATCCACCGTCAGGGGGCGCATGGGCTATGACGACTAATCCTTTCTACAACGAGATCCTTACCGAGCACAACGTCCGCCCGGAGTTCAAGCACGATCTGCCGGACGCCGACCTCGTGCTCGACGGCGTGAACCCGAGCTGCGGCGACGAAATTCAGCTCAAGCTCAAGCTCGATGGCGATACCATCGCCGACGGGGCCTTTGTCGGCGACGGCTGCGCCATCTCGCAGGCCTCCACAGACATCATGCTCGGTATGATCGTCGGCAAGAGCCGCGAGGAGGCTCTGCGGCTTGGCGACCTCTTTCTGCGCATGATCCGCGGCGAGGCGAGTGAGGAGGAGATTGACAGCCTCGAGGAGGCCTCGGCTCTGCGCGACGTCTCCCATATGCCCGCGCGCGTGAAGTGTGCCATGCTCGGCTGGCGCACGCTGCGCGGAGCGTTGGGCGAAAAAACGCCCTCCTGATCACAAAATACAACGCGATTTTTGCGATATGTCTTGCAAAGCCGCGCGGGAATGCCTATAATAGAGCATACCTGCGCGGCTCTCCTGCATCCGCCGCGCAGAGACTACAATGTTTTGAAGAGGTAAATTGGAATGAAAAAGCTACTCTCTGTGCTGCTGTGCGCCGTCATGGTGCTCAGCCTTGCCGCCTGCGGCAAGAAGGAAAATGCTCCAACCCCCGGCCCCGACCCCAACGGCGAGACCGAGGGCCTGACCGTCGCGCTGGTCGTGGCGGGCAAGCTCGGCGACCGTAGCTTCTACGACTCCTCCAAGGAGGGCCTGGACCGCATGGTCGCCGACCTCGGCGTGACGCCCATCGTCATCGAGTGCAACAACGAGAACCACGACATTCAGATGAAGAACGCCGCCGAGAAGGCGAACATCGTCGTGTGCGTCGGCTGGGAGTTCTACAACGTCGAGACCATCGCGCCCGACTATCCCGAGGTCAACTGGATCTGGGTCGATAACGCCACCAGCGCGCCCGTATCCAACGTGCTCAACATCACCTACGCCCAGAACGAGGGCAGCTTCCTTGCTGGCTACATCGCCGCCGCGGTCTCCGAGACCGGCGTGGTCGGCGCGGTCGGCGGCGAAGACGCCGACACCATCAACGACTTCATCGTCGGCTACACGCAGGGCGCCGAGTATTACGGCACCGAGAACGGCAAGGAGATCAGCGTGGTGAAGAACTACTCCAACACCTACGACGATCCCGCCGTCGGCAAGGACTGCGCCATCGCGCTGAACGATCAGGGCGCGGACGTCATCTTCCAGATCGCCTCCGCCTGCGGCGACGGCGTGTTCGAGGCCGCCAAGGAGAAGGGCTTCTACGCCATCGGCGTGGACAGCGACCAGAAGTACATCGACCCCGAGGTCATCATCTGCTCCATGAAGAAGGAAGTCGGCAGCTCCATCTATGACGCCGTCAAGTCCTATCTCGCGGGCGACAGCCGCTTCGGCACCACCTGGACCGCCGACATGGCGACCGGCTACGTCGGCATCGGCTACGGCGACAGCGGCATGACGCAGCAGGTCCCCGACGAGGTCAAGGCCGCCGTCGAGGAGCTGGCCGCGAAGATCGCCTCCGGCGAGATCGTCGTGGAGACGACGCGCGCGTAATTTCATGCGCTTCCCTTGCGGCGCGGCAAAAGCCGCGCCGCTTCCTCTATTCCAAAGAAAGTGAGGTAACGAGCCTTGCAGGAAAATGCAGTCGAATTCCGCCATATCTCCATGGAGTTCCCCGGCGTGCTCGCCAACGATGACGTATCGCTCGACATCCGAAAGGGCGAGGTCTTTGCCCTCGTCGGCGAGAACGGCGCGGGCAAGACCACGCTGATGAACATTCTCTACGGCATCCACGAGCCGACGAACGGCGAGGTGTACATCCGCGGGAGGAAGGTCGAGCGCTTCTCGCCCAAAACCGCCATCTCTATGGGCGTCGGCATGGTGCACCAGCACTTCATGCTCGTGCCCAGCTTCACCGTGGCACAGAACATCGTTATGAGCCGCGAGCCGCGCAGGCTCGGCGTGCTCTTTGACAACAAGGCCGCCGAGGCCGCCGCGCAGAAGCTGGTGGAGGAGTACGGCCTCGTGGTCGATCCCGCCGCCGTGGTGCGCGAGATCGGCGTGGGCCTTCAGCAGCGCGTGGAAATTCTCAAAACGCTCTACCGCGGCGCGGACATTCTCATTCTGGACGAGCCGACCGCCGTCCTCACCCCGCAGGAGACGGACGAGCTGTTCGCCGTCATCCGCCGCGTGGTGCGCGAGCTGGGCATGACGGTCATCATCATCACGCACAAGCTCTACGAGGTCATGGCGATCAGCGACCGCGTGGGCGTGATGCGCAAGGGAAGGCTCATCGGCGTGGAGAACACCTGCGACGTGGACGAAAAAAAGCTCGCCTCGATGATGGTCGGCCGCCCGGTGCTCTACGACCGGCTGGAAAAGACCGGCGAAGCGGGCGCGGAGCAGATCAGAGTCTCCGGCCTCACCGTCTGCGACGACCGCGGGCTGGTCGCCGTGGACGGTCTGAGCCTGTCCGTCCGCGCGGGCGAGGTGCTCGGCATCGCCGCCATCGAGGGCAACGGCCAGAGCGAGCTTTTGGAGGCCATCACCGGTATGCGCCGCGTCGAGCGCGGCACGGTGGAGGTCTGCGGGCAGAACGTCACCGGAAAAACGGCGGGTGAGATCCGCAAGGTCGGTCTCTCCCACATTCCCGAGGACCGTCTCGCCACCGGCGTGAGCCGGAGCGCGAGCGTGACGGACAATCTTCTCATGGGCAAGCAGCGCGACAAGGCCTTCAGCGGCTTCGCGTTTCATCAGCGGCGCAGCTCCATCGAGCGCTACGCAGAGGAGGTCTATGAGAGGTTCGACATCCGCGGCGCGGGCATCGACACCGCCGTCGGCTCCATGTCCGGCGGCAATATGCAGAAGGTCGTCGTCGCGCGCGAATTTTCGTTTGATTCCCCCGTGCTCATCATCGCCCAGCCCACGCGCGGCGTGGACGTGGGCGCCATCGAATTCATCCACACCCGCATCATCGAAAAGCGCAACGCCGGCTGTGCCATTCTCCTCTGCTCGGCCGACCTCGACGAGGTGTTCCGCCTGTCCGACCGCATCATCACGATGTACGAGGGGCGCATCACCGGCGAGTTCCGCACAAGTGACATCACCAAGGAGGAGATCGGCTGGTACATGACCGGCCACCGTGAGGGAAAGGAGGCGGCAAAAGCATGAAAAAGCTCGCAGGCGCGGTGAATTACCGCTATCTGCTCTCGCTGCTGCTCTCGATCCTCTTCGCCTTCCTTATCGGCGCGGGCATCCTCGCCGTCTCCGGCTTCCATCCGCTCGAGGCCTACGGCGCGATGCTCTCCGGCGCGTTCGACAGCGCGCGCCACATCGGCGACTTTCTGGAGTACGCGATGGTGCTGTGCGTGTGCGGCCTTGCCTGTGTGCTCGGCGCGCGCGTCGGCATTTTCAACGTCGGCGGTGAGGGTCAGCTGCTCCTCGGCGCGATCTTTGCCGCGCAGGTCGGCGTGTGGATGGACGGACAGCCCCGCTTCCTTGTCATCGTCTGCGCGGCGCTCGCCGCGATGGCGGTCGGCGGCCTGTACGCTTTCCTCCCCGGCGTTTTGAAAGTGAAAGTCAAGGTCAACGAGGTCATCACCACCATCATGCTCAACACCATCGCCGCCTACCTCTGCCAGTACCTCGCCAAGGGTCCGTGGAAGAACGCCAATAAGAACATGGTCGCCGCGACCGAACAGCTCGGCGCGCAATACTGGTTCGGCAGTGTCATTCCACGCTCCAATCTCACCAGCGCCGTGTTTGCCGCGGCGGTGATGGCCTTCCTTGTGTGGTATGTGATGGAGCGCACCTCCGTCGGCTACGAAATGCGCATCACCGGCGAGAATCCGCGCTTCGCCTTCTTCTCCGGCCTGCGCACCGATCAGATCGTGCTGCTCTCCATGGTCGTCTCCGGCGCGATGTGCGGTCTGGTCGGTATGTTCCGCGTCTACGGCGTGGAGCATCTTTACCGCGACAGCGTGAGCAAGGACTACTACTTCGAGGCCCTGATGGTCGCCATGATCGCGCAGTATAAGCCTGTGACCGTCATCCTCCTCTCGCTCTTCTTCGCCGTGCTGAAGATCGGCGCGCAGGGCATGGAGCTCATCGGCATTCCCTCGCAGATCTACCTCATCATTCAGACCGTTATCATCTTCTGCATGGCCGCCGAGAGCGGCATCACCTGCTCGCTCACCGCGGCGCACGAGCGCCGCAGAGCCAAGCGCGCCGCCGAAGAACGCTTAAAGGAGGAACTGAAACATGGATGACCTTTCCGCGATCCTCGCCAGCATTTTCTCCTCCGGCACCTTTAACGAGATGCTCCGCCGCGCCACGCCCGTGGCGCTCGCCGCCATCGGCGGCTCGCTCACCGAGCACGCCGGCATCATGAACATCGGCATGGACGGCATGATCCTCATGGGCGCGTTCTTCGGCGTGTTCGGCAGCTATCTCTTTACCTCCGCTTGGGGCGGCGTGGGACTGGTGCTTCTTATGGGGCTGCTCGTCGGCCTGTTCTTCGCGCTCTTCGTCGTGAAGTTCCGCTCAGACGAGTTCATCATCGGCTGCGCGCTCAATACCTTCGCGCTCGGCCTGACGACCTATCTCTCCCGCTCCGTGTTCGGCACCTCCGGCGCGAAGGGCTTCCCCTCCCTGCCGACGGTGGACCTTCCGCTGCTGGATAAAATTCCCTTCCTCGGCGCGGTGCTCAACGGTCACTCGCTGTTTGTGTATCTCACCTGGCTCTTCGTCCTCGTGCTGTGGGTGTTCATCTACAAAACCCCCTACGGCTTCTGGCTGCGCGCGAGCGGCGAAAAGCCCGAGACGCTGCGCACCGCCGGCATCGAGCCGGAGAAGATGAAGTGGCTCGCGAGCATCCTCTGCGGCGTGCTGTGCGCGCTCGCGGGCGCGCACCTGTCGCTCGGCTACCTCAACGGCACCTTTGCCGAGAATATGTCCAACTCCCGCGGCTACATCGCCTTTGCCTGCGTGATCTTCGGCGCGGCGAACCCCGCCAAGGCCTACCTCGCAGCGCTGATGTTTGGCTTCTTCGATGCCATCGGCCTGAGATTGCAGGACTACGTCAGCTCTGACCTCACCGGCATCATCCCCTACGCCATCACCATCATTATGATGGTCTACGTTGTGGTGAACGCGCAGCGTCGCCGCCGCCACGCGGCGCAGCAGCAGCTGAGCCGCCGCGCACGGAGCTGAACGCACATCGGAGGCAGCTATGCAGCAAGGCATTTTTGAAAAAAGCATCACCGTCACGCCCGACTACTGCGACGCCGCGGCGCAGCTCTCGCCCCTCGCGGCCTTTACCATCTTTCAGGGCATCGCCGCCCAGCACGCCGAGCTCATCGGCGTCGGCGGCGCGGCGATGGCGAAGCGCGGCGAGTTCTGGCTGACCGTCCACACGCGTGTGGACTTCCTGCGGCGCGCAGGTCTCATGGACGAGCTTACCGCCGCAACATGGCCGGAGCCGTGCGGCGGCAAGGCCGTGCGCTGCTACCGCAGCTACAGTCTGCACCGCGGCGGCACGCTGCTCGCCCTCGGGCGCACGCAGTGGGCCGTCCTCGGCCCGGAAAAGAAGCTGATGCAGTTTGCGCAGACCGGCTTTCCTGCCGATTTTCCGTTCTCCGACCGCACCGGCATCACCGATCACCCCACCCGCTTCGCGGACGACCTGACGCAGGCGGAGCTCGTGCGCGGCTATACGGTCCGCCCGACGGACATCGACTTCGGCCGTCACATGAACAACGTTGCCTACGTCCGTGTGCTGCTCGACTGCTTCTCCGCCGCCGAGCTGGCCTCGGGCCGCATCGCGTCGATGGAGGTCCACTACGCCGCTCCCTGTCTGGAGGGCGAGGAGCTGGGCGTCTACTGCCGCCGTGAGGAGAGCGGCTGCCGCCTCGCCATCAAAAAGGCGGACGGAAAGGCCGCCGTGCTCGCCGCGGTGAAGCTCCGCTGAAGCAGCAAACGATCACAATACAAGCGCCGCGGTCGGATGACCGCGGCGCTTGCCGTTTTCTTATTCTTCCTTGCCGTAGAGCCAGGTGCAGCCCTCGTTCACGCTGTCGACCGCTTTGCGGTAGGCGCCGAGCACGCCGGGCGCGGGATGCGCGGGACGCTTGATGTGTCCCAGCCGCTCCGCGAGCTCCTCGTCGCTGACCTCGAGGTGGATGGTGTGTTTGTCGATGTCGATCTCGATCATGTCGCCGTCGCGCACCGCGGCAATGGGGCCGCCGTCCCACGCCTCGGGCGAGACGTGGCCGATGCAGGGGCCGCGCGTCGCGCCGGAGTAACGTCCATCGGTGACCATGGCGCAGCTCGTGTGCAGGCCCATGCCGACGAGCATCGCCGCGGGAATGGACATCTCGCGCATCCCCGGCCCGCCCTTGGGACCCTCGTAGCGAATGACCAGCACATCGCCGGGCTTGACGGACTTCTCCGTCATGGCCGCGCGCAGCGCGTCCTCGGAGTCGAAGCAGACCGCGGGGCCGCGGTGGTGGAACATCTCTGGCACCACGCCGCTCTTTTTCACGATGCAGCCGCCGGGGGCAAGGTTGCCGTGCAGCACGGCGAAGCAGCCGTCGGGGTAGAGCGGCTCGTCGGCTGTGTGGATGATCTCGGGATCGACCCTGCGGCGGAAGCGGGCGAGGAACTCGCCCACCGTGCCGCCCGTCGCCAGACGCGCGTCGGGGTCGAGATAGCGCTCGATGGCCTTCATCGTCGCGCCCACGCCGCCGGCCTTGTAGTAATCGTACATATTGAATTTCGAGGACGGCTTGAACTTCGCAACGCAGGGCACGTCGCGCTGGATCTCGTCAAAGGCCGCGAGGTCCATCGGAATGCCCATCACGCGCGCGAGCGCGCAGATGTGGAGCTGGGCGTTCGTCGAGCCGCCGGTCGCGGCGACGTGGCGCAGGCCGTTCTTGAGGCTCGCCTCGGTGACGATGTCGGAAAAGCGCACCCCCTCCTTCGTGAGCGTGACGATGCGCTCGCCGACGTTGCGCGCCTGCTTGTACTTGGCGGACGAGCAGAAGAGCATGGTCGTGCTGTCGATGGGACACAGGCCGATGACCTCGGCGAATACGCCCATGGTGTTGGCGGTGCCGTACATCGAGCAGGTGCCGCAGGAGAAGCAGATGTTCTCACGGAATCGAGTGAAGGTCTCCTCGCTGATGGCGTCGATGTTGCGCTGACCGATGGATTCCTTGAGGTCGGGCGTGACGTAAGTGCCCTCGTCCGCCTCGTAGGGCAGCATACTGCCCGCCGTGAGGAACATACAGGGCTTGTTGAGCGCTGCGGCAGCCATCAGCATACCGGGCACGATCTTATCGCAGGAGCAGAGGAACACAAGCCCGTCGAAGCCGTGGGCGCTCACCATCGCTTCGATGCTGCCCGCAATCAGGTCGCGCGAGGGCAGAATGAAGTGCATCCCTTCGCCCTGCGCCATGCCGTCGCAGGGGGCGGGCACATTGAACTCCGCCGGCGTACCGCCGGCCGCCCACACGCCCTCCTTGACGTAGCCCACCAGCTCCTTGAAGGCGCGGTGCCCCGGGTTGACGTCCGTAAAAGAATTGACGATGCCGATGACGGGCTTTTCCAGGTCCTTGGTGCGGTAGCCGCAGGCGTTCATCAGGCCGACGTAGTAGCCCTCCTGCGGGTTCGAGGGGGTGCGGTTTCCCTTCCAGCTTTCCATCGTGTTTTCCTCCGTTCGTCTTATCGGTTGTCCCCATTATAGCGCAGCTTTGCTTAAAAGAAAAGCAGAAATTCCAACGCCTTTCTACAAGAAAAAACTTGATATGCAGCCATTTTTTCGGTATGATGTGGGAAAACGACCGACCGGAGGACGCCGCCATCTGCGCGTGGCTGCGGGAAAACGGCGTCGGCGATCCGTAAACGGAATAGGAAACGGCAGCGGCTCTTTGAGCCGCTGCCGTTTCCCTAAGAGAGATCAGCGTATGCTGAGAGGATAAGCTTAGTACGCAGTGGTCATGGCGCCGTCGACGCAGATGACCTGACCGGAGATCGCGCTGTTCGCGGGAGAGCAGATGAACACCACGGAGCGGGCGTACTCGTCCGCCGTCTGGTAGCGCTTCTGCGGGAAGCTCGCGGCGTCGCGGGTGTTGTACTCCTCGAGCGTGATGCCCGCCTTCTCCGCGCGGATCGTGTTGAGGTACTTGATGCGGTCGGTGTAGATGCGGCCGGGACCCATGGTGTTGACCATGATGTTGTACGGACCGAACTCGCGCGCCATCGTCTTGCTCATGCCGACCACGCCCATGCGGAACGTGTTGGAGAGAATGAGGTTATCCAGCTCCTGCTTGATGGAAGAAGACGTGGAGTTGACGATGCGTCCGCCGCCGCCCTGCTTCATGTAGGGCAGCGCCGCGCGGATGGCGGTGGTGTAGCTGTACAGGCATTTCTGATAGCCGTCCGCCCAGTCGGCCTCGGTCAGCGCCTCGAAGGTTCCGGCCTTCGGGCCGGGGCAATGATTGACGAGGCCGTAGATGCCGCCGAGGTCCTCCGCGACCTTGTTGATCATCGCGGCGATGCTCTC
>ERZ1503820.438-NODE-438-length-12847-cov-6.731473_pt1 | contig 12847 bp, 14 predicted proteins | sample MGYA00571766_ERZ1503820 | MGnify/ENA primary metagenome ERZ1503820 (study PRJEB39906, sample SAMEA3182086) | gut metagenome | biome: human; feature: gut; material: Stool; isolation source: human stools | place: Canada | collected 2013-01-21 ...
ATATGTCCCATCCCATTGTGACCATCGAGATGGAGAGCGGTGCGGTGATGACCGGCGAGCTCTATCCCGAGCTGGCCCCCAACACCGTCAACAACTTCATCGCGCTGGCAAATTCCGGCTTTTACGACGGCCTTATTTTCCACCGCGTCATCCCCGGCTTCATGATCCAGGGCGGCTGCCCGCAGGGCAACGGCATGGGCGGCCCGGGCTATGAGATCGACGGCGAATTTTCCGCCAACGGTCACAAGAACGACCTCAAGCATACGCTGGGCGTGCTGTCCATGGCGCGCACGATGGCGCCCAACAGCGCCGGCAGCCAGTTCTTCATCATGGTCGCGGACGCGCCGCACCTCGACGGGCAGTATGCCGCGTTCGGCAAGATCACGGACAACGCGCAGGCCGCGGTGGACATCTCCCGCGTCAACCGTGATATGTTCACGGATAAGCCGAAGAAGCCGCAGACCATCAAGTCCATTCGCGTGGACACGCAGGGCGTGGAGTATCCCGCGCCGGAGAAGCACTAAGTATTTTCATCTGCTTTCGCAGACCTAAAGAAGCAAGCATCCCGTTCGCGGTGTGAAGGGAACGCCGTTCACACCGCTCACACGGGGGCGTACCGGTTTCGACGGGGGTGTGGAGGCAGGATAAGCGGGCGGAGGCGCCTGGCCTCCATAAAACGGGCAACTTATAAATTAAAGAACAACAACACTGTTGCTGTCGCTGCCTAATTAAGGCAGCCGTCTGAACCGGAGCGGCCGCGGGCCGGGGAAGGCGTCGTGAACGCGGCGTCCGTGAGGCGGGAAAGAGTTGACCCGCCCACGCATCATGACTCTACTGAAACGTAAGGTCTGTCAGGTGTCCTTACGCGGAGGGAATGCTTAGATCCTGACTGCGCCCGGAGAAAGTCTTGTTCAAGCGCTTTCGGACGCGGGTTCGACTCCCGCCGCCTCCACCAAAAATAAGGCCATCTGCCTTTGGCAGATGGCCTTATTTTTGGGCTTCGCCCGCGCGGCGCGCGGGAACGAATTTACTCGATGGCGTGCAGGAAGTCCTCCCAGGCGTTGTCCACGGCGTTACCCATGTGCTGCATGGTGCGGCCCACGCAGGTCTTCATGGACCTTTGCCGGGGTGAGACGGCCATGCCCACCGCTGCGCCGAGCACCATGCCGGCGCTGATACCGCACCAGAACGCGGTATTTTCCATTTCACTCACACTCCTTTTCGCACAGCGACAGTATGCCCCGTGTGCGGCAAAAAAGTCGGAAATCGCATTGCTAAAATCCGCCATTGCCGTTATAATATTCTTAAAATCAGACAAAAAGCGAGGAAGTCTCATGACCACCATCTATTTGATCCGGCACGCCGAGGCGGACGGCAATCTCTACCGCCGCGCGCACGGCTGGTACGACAGCGTGATCACCGACCGCGGCTACCGGCAGATTGCGGCACTGGCGAAGCGCTTTACCTCAACACACTTTGACGCGGTGTATTCGAGCGACCGCCGCCGCACGATGACGACGGCGCTTTCCGTTTACAAAACACACGGCCTGCCGCTCGTGACCACGCCGCGCGTGCGTGAGATCGGCATCGGCGTGTGGGAGGATCATCCGTGGGCGGAGCTGGAGCGCACGGACGGCGAACAGCTGGAGCGCTTCAATACGGACGCCGCGCACTGGCACGTTGCGGGCGGCGAGTATCTGCCCGACGTGCGCGAGCGCATGATCGGCGCGCTGCGCGAGATCGCCGAGGCGCACCCGAACGGAACGGCCGCCGTCTTTTCGCACGGCATGGCCATCCGACTGACGGTCGGCACGCTGCAGGGACTTTCGCTTCACGAGATCGACGGCACGGGCCACGCGGAGAACACCGCGGTGAGCCGCCTCGAATACGAGAACGGCGCGTTCCGCGTGGCGTACCGCGACGACGCGAGCCATCTGGAGAACGGGCTGCAGACGCTCAAGCGGCAGGCGTGGCTGAAGAACGCGCGCGGCTTCGAGGGCGGCATCTACTATGTGCCCTCCGGCGCAGAGGGACATTTTGATGTCTGCCGCGCGGGAGAGACCGTCGGTGCGGTGAGCGTGGACAAGTGTGAGAACGGCCTTGCGACCATTGGTGAATTCTGGCTGGAGAACGATGTGCAGGGGCTTGGCTTCGGGCAGCAGCTCGTCGGGCAGGCGCTTTCCTACGCCCGCGCGCACGGGTGCGAGCGGCTTTCGACCGGACACATCGCCAAGGGCAACGCGCTCGGCCTGCGCCGCGCGCGGGAATGGGGCTTTACGCAGACCGGCGAGGGGGCGGACTGGCTCGAATTTCAGAAGAATTTTGAATACGATGAGGAATCCTGCTGGAAAAAATTGCAGGAAGTGATCGAAAAAGAGAAATAAAAAGGAAGGAGGAGAAAAGATGAACTGTCCGTACTGCGGCGGCGCGCTGGAAAAGGGGACGCTTCACAGCCGAGGGGGCGAGTATTTTCTGCCGGACGGCGCAAAGCTCCCGGCGTGGTTCACGCGCGAGAGCATGGAAAAGGTCGGCGCGGTCGGGCTGGCGTGGAACCCAGCTCTGACGCGGCGGGAATGGCCGGAGGCATACTGCTGCCGCCCGTGCCGCAGGCTCATTGTTCCCTTTCCGGAGGAAGAATAAAACGGGAAAAGCCCCCGCCTTGCAGAAGGCGGGAGCTTTTCGTTTGCCGAGGAAGCCATGCACCGCATGGCTTCCTTTTTCTCTCAGAACGAAACGACCTCCTGCGCGGGCTTGGCGCAGGTGGTGATCTTGTCCACATACAGCACGGGGCCTTCGCCCTGATACGCTTCGATATACTCCTTGCGGACGGTGGCGGTGACGTCCACCCAGTCGCGGTTCTTGTACGCCTTGAGGTCCTTGCCCTTGGCGACTACGCCGACGAACTGGATGTCGTTTTCGCAGCAGGTCATCACGAAGCGGCCCGGGCAGTGGACGCCGGGAAACTTTTTGGAGTGGCACATGAGGAGCTTCATGTGAACACGCTTGCCGTCCCAGCGGTCGAGGTGGTCCATCACGTCTACATACCACACGCCGTAATCGTCGTCGGGAATGTCGATGAGGTCGGGCGTCATATCGAACGGGCACTCGTTGCCGGTGAGGTAATCCTCGCTGTTGCCGTCGTTGTCCTCCAGATAGATGTCCGCGCGGCGGTTGACCATGCGGAGATTGCGGGCGCGGAGCGCCTCCTTCAGCTCGGGCGTGCAGCGGTTGAAGACCAGCATATCCGCGTTGGTGATCTTCTCCATCATGAGCTGGCCCATGTTCTTCACGAACAGCTCGAACGTCGGCGCCTGCACGAAGGTCATGATCTGGTAGAGCACCCAGTTGGCGGGCAGCACGTCGCGGTAGAGCTTTTCCATCTGCCACATGCCGTTGTACTCGATGAGCACCTGTTTGGGGCGGTACTTCTTCTCCAGCTCGCGGCAGAAGTCGGCGGTCAGCTCGTCCTCGTCGTCCACGGTGACGACGGTGACGTTGTCAAGCGCCTTTTTCTCGTACTCCTCCTCGCCCTCCTCGCAGCAGAGCAGGAGGGTCTTATCCTCGCGGGCGAAGCCGTCCTCCAGGATGCCGTTGATAAAATTGGTCTTGCCGGCGTCGAGAAAGCCGGCGACCAGATAGACAGGAATATCCATGAATGTCCTTCCTTACAGACCGAAAAGCTCGGCGAGCTTGTCTTCCTTGAGCTCCGCGCCGATGACGCACAGGCGGCCCGTGTAGTCGGGATGGCCCGCGCGGACCTCGTGCTCCTCGGGAACGTAGTCAAATTCGAGCCAGCCGCCCTCGCCGTTCACGATGCCCTTGGCGCGCAGAATGTGACCGTAGTCGCCGCTGTCGAGCTTCGTGAGGATGTCGTCAAGCGCTGCCTTGGAGTAGAGCTTGGGCGTTTCCTTGCCCCAAGAGGAGAACACGTCGTCGGCGTGGTGATGATGGTGATGGTGGCACTCGCACGCGGGATCGTCGCACTCCTCGCCGTCGTGGTGATGGTGATGGTGCTCGTGGTCGTCGTGGTCATGCTCGTGATGATGCTCATGCTCATCGTGGTCATCATGCTCGTCGTGGTCGTGATGATGCTCGTGCTCATGGTCGTGCTCGTCATGCTCATCATGGTCATGGTGATGCTCATGCTCGGCCTCCTCGAGCTCGTGCTCGCGGCGCATCTTTTCGAGCAGCTCGTCGCTGAGCGACACCTTCTCGATGGCGGAGAGGATGGTCTTGCCGTCCAGCTCGTCCCACGGAGTCGTAAGGATGGCGGCGTCGGGGTTCTTCTCGCGCAGCATCGCGGCGGCGGCCTCTAACTTCTCCTGCGAGAGTTTCTGCGTGCGGGAGAGAATGATGGTGCCGGCGGCCTCGATCTGGTTGTTGTAGAACTCGCCGAAGTTCTTCATATAGACCTTGACCTTGCTGGCGTCGGCGACGGTGACGTAGCTGTTGAGCTTCAGCTCCGGGCACTCGTCCACGGTGCGCTCGACCGCCACGATGACGTCGGAGAGCTTGCCCACGCCGCTCGGCTCGATGAGGATGCGGTCAGGGTGGAACTGCTCCACGACCTCGCGCAGCGCCTTGTTGAAATCGCCCACGAGCGAGCAGCAGATGCAGCCGGCGGACATCTCGGAGATCTCGATGCCGGATTCCTTGAGGAAGCCGCCGTCGATGTTGATCTCACCGAATTCATTTTCGATCAGCACGAGCTTTTCGCCCGCGTAGGCTTCGGCAATGAGCTTTTTGATGAGCGTCGTTTTGCCGGCGCCGAGAAAACCGGAGAAAATGTCAATTTTTGTCATGGTGGGATACGCTTCCTTTTTCTTGATTTTACTGAATTGCTATTATATGCCCGAGTTGTGAACGATTCAAGTCCCTCGCGGGCAAAAAGCTCATTTTTTGCGCAAAAAATGAGCGATGCTACAGCTGCGGGACCGCGAGGCGGTGCGGCAGCATCACGCGGCCGAAGCAGGCAAGGCTGCGCGTGCCGGTGGAGGTGAGCACGACGTCGGCGTCGGCGCGGGCGCGGTTGAGGGAGAAAAGGTAGGTTATGCCCAGCGCATCGCGGTGGTACTGCTTGCAGAGCATTGCGCCGTCCACGCAGAAGATGCCTACGTCGCCGTCTGCGAGCGGGTCGCGGTTGACGTAGACCACACTCTTGTCGTGAATGTACGGCTCCATGGAGTCGCCCTGAATGCGCACGGCGAAGTCCGCGCCGCGCGGCACGCTCTCGTCCGCGGGGATATAGGTAAAGTCCTCGTCGAGCACCGGCGCGGCATAGCCCGCGGCGGCGGGGGAATTGTAGAGCGGGATCAGGCGCGGCTCGCGCTTGCTGCCGCGCTCCTCCGTCAGCTCGTCGCGGTAGTCGCACAGCGCGTCGGTCACGCTGCGCACGGTGCTGCGCCCGATGGGAGAGAGCGAGCGGTATTTTTCCAGCAGCGTGCGCTCAGCCCCGGAGAGATCGAAGCCGCCGCTGCGGTAGCTGCCGCAGAAGAGCTGGTTGGGGTCAGTGCGCAGCGCGTCGAACAACCGCAGCAGCACGTCCTCCTTGGGGAAGCTGACGCCGGTCTCATAGTTGCCGACGGCGCTGGCGGAAACGCCGAGCTGCTCGGCCAGCGCCGCGCGCGTCAGGCCGCAGGCCTCGCGGCACGCCTTGAGTTGATCGCGGAAGCTCATGGAAAGCACCTCCTATAAAGGGTTCGAGCAATTTCGACACCATCATAACGCAAAAACTTGGTTCTGTCAAATATTTTAACAAGAAACTTGTAAATTTATTCTTGACATAACAAGTTTCTTGTGATATGGTAAGAATGCTCACAAGAAACTTGACAAAACAAAGCGGAAATTTCCATTAACTTGTGATCGAGATGCTTTTCGGTGTGCTGTTCGGCGGGAAAGGATGGATGTGGAAAACCGCCGGGGGCTTCGGCGGGGAAGGCGGATCCGCCCGCTTTTCAAAAAGAAAATCGTCACGCCATAAGGCGTAACGATTTTCTTGGTGGGGGAAGGTGGATTCGAACCACCGAAGTCACTGACAACAGATTTACAGTCTGCCCCCTTTGGCCACTCGGGAATTCCCCCATATTCACTTGTGCGCTGAAGCGGAAGCTTGGAGCTGGTAGACGGACTCGAACCCCCGACCTGCTGATTACAAATCAGCTGCTCTACCAACTGAGCTATACCAGCATTTCAGCAACAGAATGGATTCTAGCAGATGCCGCGCCGTTTGTCAAGCCTAAATTTTTCATTTTTCGGGAGGAAGGGCTTTTGCACTTTAAAATCTGTTCGCCTGCGGAAAAACGCAGGCCTTACGGCCGTCCCTGCGGCCGATGCTCGCTGTGTGGGTGCGAGCTGCTGCGCGGGGAGCGCGGCTGGTATCTCAATGGGCAGAGCGTCTGCGCGGATTGCTTTCCGGCCTTCGCTCGCGCGGAGCTTGCGCCCTGTGAGACCGTGTTCGGAATGGAGGGGGAAGCGTGACACTATATCAGATATCCTTTACATACCGCGCGGACGCGGCGGTGCTGCGCACGCGCATTTCGGAGCTGCGCGCCGCGGCCCGGGCCGCGCAGGACCGCGAGGAGGCTGAGCGGCTCAAGCGGCGCATTGCCGATCTGCAGGTGCTCCGTCGACAGTCGAGCGAGCTGGCCGAGCTGACGAAACGCTATTACGAAAGGAACTATCACCGCGATGAAAGGTACACCCTATAGCATCCGCAACAATGAGTTCTACGGTGACATGGCGGCGTGGCTGCGCGCCAACGCGCAGGACAACGACGGTGAGCTGCTTCGGCTCAAGCGCAACCTGCGCCTGGCAAGGCAGGAGGCGCTGACCGCGCGGCAGCGGCAGCTGCTCCGGATGAATTTTGAGCAGAATAAGACCGTGACCGAGATCGCGCAGGAGCTGGGCGTCAACAAGTCCACGGTGTCCCGCACGCTGCTGCGCGCCAAACGGCGGCTCTATCAATGCCTGCGCTACGCGCTGTAGTCCGCGCTTGACTTCGGCACGCGGTGCGCATACAATAAAAAGCACAGGGAAAACAGGAGCGGAGGGAATGTCTATGCTGCACAAAGCGATACAGAACCGGTGGTGCCGTCTGGCTCTGGCCGTGGCCGCGACGCTGCTCTACGCCATCGGCGTGAACTGGTTCATTGTCCCGATGGGACTTTACACCGGCGGCCTGCTGGGCTTCTGCCAGGTCGCCCGCACGCTGATCGTGGAGGCGCTGGGGCTGTCGCCGAACGTGGACTTTTCGGGCATCCTGTATCTGGCGGCGAACGTGCCCATCCTGCTGCTGGCGTGGCGGGTGCTGGGAAGGGGCTTCCTTGTGCGCACCGCGGTGTGTACCGTCACCTCGTCGCTGTTTCTGAGCCTTGTGCCGCCGCCGGCGGCGCCGCTGGTGGAGGAGACGCTGACGAACTGCGTGCTCGGCGGCATCCTCGTCGGCTTCTCGCTCGGCATCGTGCTCACCTGCGGCTGCTCGACCGGCGGGCTGGACATCCTCGGACTGTGGCTCGCCAAGAAGGGCAAGGGCTTCAGCGTGGGGCGCTTCAGCCTGAGCTTCAACGCGCTGCTCTACACGCTCTGCGCGGTCCTCTTCGGTCTGCGTGCGGCGATCTATTCTATCATTTATACGGTGTTCTGCGCGCTCTTCATCGACCGCGGGCACCAGCAGAACATCACCGAGCAGGTGCTCATCTTCACCAAGGACGAGGACCCCGAGCTGCCGAGGAACATCATGGCACGGCTCGGGCGCGGCGTGACCTACTGGGAGGGCAAGGGCGCCTACACCGGCGAGGACCTGCGCGTGCTGTGCGTGTGCGTCTCCAAATTTGAGGAGGCCGACCTTTACGGCGTGGTCCACGAGCTGGACCCGAACGCCTTTTTCATCACGCAGGAGGGCGTGACCATCCACGGAAACTTCATCCGCAAGCTGTCCTGAAGCAAGGGAGATGCCGCACGGCATCTCCCTTTTGCATGATTTCCTGCAAAAAGTCGGAAAAACGACGGAATTTGTGCATATCAGATAATTTGATGGAGTGATTCGGAATAATTTTATTGCATTTTTGGGAAAAGTGTGATAATGTACGACCTAATCTTTTATTTTTGAAGGAGGCGGCTTGCTGCATGTATACCGACAACTATTTCAACCGATTTGAGCTTGCGTCCGAGGTGGCGGAGGCACTGAAGAAGTGCAAGTGCATCGCCTACGCCGAGACGAAGGAGGAGCTGCAGGAAATGGCCTACGGCCCCACGCACACCTCCCGCTACGATGTGGTGTATCCCATTGAAGGGCTCGGCACGGTCAAGGAGGCCGAGGTGGTGCGCTGCAAGAACGGCTGCGTGGTCAACTTCATGGAGGACTATATGCGCCGCCGCGATCCGAACAGCATGGCCATCGGCGACGAGCTGCCGACCGACAAGCCCCGCTTCAAGGACCGCTTTGGCTATGAGTTCTCCAAGCTCCGGCAGGAGACGCTCGACTGGCTGAGCAATCAGCAGATCGTGATGCTGCCGTTCTACGCGGGCCCCAACGGCCACGGCTACCCGAGCCTGATGATCTGCCCGATGAACGCGGCGTTCTTCGCGCTCTCGCTCGCCAACATGCAGGGTTTCGTGAGCATCGCGGACGTGCCCGAGCACTATAAGCCGCGCGCCATCATCTATGTCGCGCCCCCGTTCCGCCATACGCACTTCGACGGCAAGCAGGTCGTCGTCCACAACCGCAGCGCGGAGCTGCACGAGGTCTGGGCCTACAACCTCTATCCGGGCCCGAGCGCCAAGAAGGGCGTGTTTTCGCTGCTGCTCGACATCGGCGAGCACGAGGGCTGGGTCTGCTGCCATACGAGCGCCGCGATGGTCGAGACGCCGTATGAAAACGAGATCGTGTTCATGCACGAGGGCGCGAGCGGCGGCGGTAAGAGCGAAATGCTCGAGGACTTCCACCGCGAGGACGACGACCGCCTGCTCATCGGCACGCATACGGTCACGGGCGAAAAATATTATATGACGCTCGGCGAGAGCTGCAAGATCCACCCCATCGCCGACGACATGGCCTGCGCGCTCAAGTCCATTCAGGACCCCACGAGCGGCAAGCTGCGCATCCTCGACGCCGAGAACGGCTGGTTTTTGCGCATGGACGGCATGAACGCCTACGGCAACAACCCGCTCTACGAGCGCATCTGCATCCATCCGAGCGAGCCGCTGGTGTTCTTCAACATGGACGGCATCCCCGGCTCGACCTGCCTGATCTGGGAGCACGTCATCGAGTCGAACGGCAAGCCCTGCTCGAACCCGCGCGTCATCCTGCCGCGCAAGATGCTCGACAACATCGTGCCCGACACCGAGCCGGTGGAGGTCGACGTGCGCAGCTTCGGCGTGCGGATGCCGCCGAGCACCGCGAAGAACCCGAACTACGGCGTGATGGGTATGCTGCAGGTCGTGCCGCAGAGCATCGCTTGGCTGTGGCGCCTGGTCTCGCCGCGCGGCTTCAAGAACCCGTCCATCGCGGACACGAACGCCGGCAGCGGTCTGAAGGCCGAGGGCGTTGGCTCCTACTGGCCGTTCGCCACGGGGCTCAAGGTCACGCAGGCGAATCTGCTGCTCGAGCAGATCATGAATAGCCCCAACACCACGAACGTGCTCATCCCGAACCAGCACATCGGCGCTTACCACGTCGGCTTCATGGGCGAATGGCTCAGCCGTGAGTACCTTGCCCGCCACCTCGGCACGGTGCGCGCGAAGCATCTGGTGCCCGCGCGCTGCGCGCTGTTCGGCTACGCGCTCGACGAGATGAAGCTCGACGGCCAGTTCGTCCGTCAGACCTTCCTGCGCCCCGAGACGCAGTCCAAGCTCGGCACCGAGGGCTACGACGCCGGCGCGAAGATCCTCACCGATTTCATCAAGGAGCAGGTCGCGCAGTTCGTCTGCGACGATCTCGACCCGCTGGGGAAGGAGATCATCGACTGCTGCCTGCACGACGGCACGCTGGACGATTACCTCGCCCTCACCCCGATGAAGCTGAAATAAAATTGCAAAAGGCCGCTGCGGCTGATACAATAGCCGCAGCGAGCCTTTTTATTTCACCGCGCCCACGGGCGCGGTCACCGGTGAGGTAGGTCTTATGGAGCAGCACAGCATCAAGGTCATCGCGCGCATCCGCAGCGATTTCAAAACAAAGTTCGGCGTGCCGCGCCAGAGCGGGCTGGTGGAGGCCCTGCGTGCGCGCATCGTGTTCGAGCCGGAATACCGCAATGCCGACGCTCTGCGCGGCATCGAGGGCTTTTCCCATCTGTGGCTCATCTGGCAGTTCTCCGAGGCCGTGCGCGAGGACTGGTCGCCCACCGTGCGTCCGCCGCGGCTCGGCGGCAACGAGCGCATGGGCGTGTTCGCCACACGCTCGCCGTTCCGCCCGAACGCCATCGGCCTTTCCTGCGTGCGGCTCGATGGCGTGGAGCAGACGGCGGAGGGGAGCGTGCTGCTCGTTTCCGGCGCGGACCTGATGGACGGCACGCCCATCTATGACATCAAGCCGTACCTCCCCTACGCCGACTGCAAGCCAGAGGCGAGCGGCGGCTTTGCGCCGCAGCGCGGCGAGGCGCTGGCGGTGGACTTCCCGGCGGAACTTCTATCGCGCGTGCCGGAGGACAAGCGTGATGCCCTCACAGGCGTTCTCGCGCAGGACCCGCGGCCGCACTACCAGAGCGATCCGCAGCGCATTTACGGCATGGCGTTTGCCGGGCTTGAGGTGCGCTTCCGCGTCGCGGACGGCGCTGTGTATGTGGTGGAGGTGACAGAGGAACGGGACGGTTAACCGCGCGTTAAGAGAAAAGTTTATAGCGTAAAGGCGGCGTGAAGAGAGCGGCAAAGCCCTTGTGCAGGAAAACTTGCAACCTTATAATGGGAACACCAAGAGAAAAGAGGAGCGTGTTTCCCAATGAATGAAGTTTCCAATCTGTTTGTGTGTCTGATGGGTATGGGCACCACCTTTGTGGGCCTCATCTGCATCATCTTCCTGACCATGCTGATGGGCAAGGTCATGCAGAAGCTCGAAAAGCCCGAGCCGCCCAAGGCGGCGCCGGCCCCCGCCGCGCCCGCTGTTCCTGCGGACGGCCTGACCGCCGAGGTCAAGATCGCCATTCTCGCGGCGCTGCAGCAGGAGCCCGGCTTCGATCTGGCCCGCGTGAGCTCGATCGACATCCGCAGGATCTGAGCGGAAGGACACACCCTTACATAACTCCGACATAGATTCTCACTTCTCCCTTTAAGCATCAGGGGCGGCGCAGCGCGCCGCCCCTGATGCTTTTCCATTCGCCGGTGCGGCAAAAACGGACGGGAAATGAACAGAAATGGCTTGCAAAAACGGAAAGCTTAGCAGATAATTAGCAAGAGATATGATACAATGGTCATCATAGAGGGTGACCGGAGGGGAGCTTGCTATGAAGGACCTGCTGAGCCGGATCGGACAATGGACCGAAAAAATGTGGAGAAGCATACCGATCCACCTGCGTGACGCGATATTCACCGCGCTGCTGCTCGGTATCGCCGCGGCGATCTGCTTTGTGCTGCGCAGTATCGACGAGAACGGCAGCTTCACGCTGCTGATCTTCGTGCTGGCGGTGGTGATCATCTCCCGCTTTACGGAGGGCTATTTCTGGGGCGTTTTCAGCTCGCTTTTCGGCGTGATCTGCGTGAACTTCGTGTTCACCTATCCATTCTGGGCGTTCAACTTCAGGCTCACCGGCTATCCGCTGACCTTTCTGACGATGCTGGCGGTGTCGCTCATCATCAGCGCGATGAACACCAAGATCAAAAAGCAGGAGCGGCTGCGCACGGAGGCCGAGCGCGAGACGATGCGCGCGAATCTGCTGCGCGCCATGTCGCACGATATCCGCACGCCGCTCACGAGCATCGTGGGCAATACCTCCGCCATTTTGGAAAACGGAGACACGCTCTCGACCGAGCAGCAAAGAGAGCTGCTGCGCGACGTCAACGAGGACGCCCAGTGGCTCATCCGCATGGTGGAGAATCTGCTCTCCATTACCCGCATCTCGGGCGAGCAGACGGCCATCAGCAAGGAATATGAGGCGGCGGAGGAGATCCTCGCGGCCTCGGTCCACAAATTCGAAAAGCGCTTCAAAAGCAACATCCGCATCGCGGTCGAGGTGCCGCGGGAGGTCGTGCTCGTCCCGATGGACGCGACGCTCATCCAGCAGGTGCTGCTCAACCTGATGGAAAATGCAGTGCTGCACGGCGAGAGCACGACGGAGCTGCGGCTGAGCGTGGAGCACATCGGCGACGAGGCATGCTTCACGGTCAGCGACAACGGGCTCGGCATTCCGCGCGAAAGACTTGCGACGCTCTTCGACGGCTCGCTTTCCGGCGAGAAGAGCGGCGGCTTTGATATGAAGAAAAACATGGGCATCGGTCTTTCCGTCTGCCAGACGATCGTCAAGGCGCACGGCGGCAGGATCACCGCAGAAAACAGGCCGGAGGGCGGCGCACAGTTCCGCTTCTACCTGCCGCTCAAGGAGGAAAAAGAGGATGAAGATCAGGGATAAGGTATTGATCGTCGAGGACGAGCAGAACATCAAGAATTTCATGTCCACCATTCTGGCCGCCAACGGCTTCGACACGCTTATGGCGGGCAGCGCGAAGGAGGCGCTGTCGATGATCTCGTCGCATTGTCCCGACCTGATCATCCTTGACCTCGGCCTTCCCGACATGGACGGCATGGAGGTGCTCAAGCAGGTGCGGGCATGGTCGAGCGTGCCGGTCATCGTGGTCTCCGCGCGCACGCACGAGGGCGACAAGGTCGCGGCGCTCGATCTCGGCGCGGACGATTACATCG
>ERZ1503820.452-NODE-452-length-12535-cov-5.360497_pt1 | contig 12535 bp, 9 predicted proteins | sample MGYA00571766_ERZ1503820 | MGnify/ENA primary metagenome ERZ1503820 (study PRJEB39906, sample SAMEA3182086) | gut metagenome | biome: human; feature: gut; material: Stool; isolation source: human stools | place: Canada | collected 2013-01-21 ...
TTCCCTTTCTTTTCATGTTTCCTCCGTTTGCGGTCTCCGGTTTGTTTCCTGCCTCGAAGCCATTCTACCACACTCCCATACAAAAGCGGTTTTGTCGTCTTGGCGTTATCTCGGCCTTCTGCGATCGTGCTCGGCGTAGTAGGCGCGCTTGCTCCCGAGCATCTTCTCGTCCGCCTCGCGGACCAGCTCTCTTAGCCCGTTTGCCGCCTCGCAGACGGCGATGCCGTAGGAGATGCTGTGGCCCTGCGCGGCAAGGCTTTCAGAAACCGCCCGCATCCGCGCCTCGTATTCCGCCTCTGCCGCCGGCGCGGGAAACACGACGAACTCGTCGCCGCCGACGCGGTAGAGATCGTCCCTCGGAAACTGCTCCCGCAGACGCTCTGCGACCGCGCGCAGCAGCTGGTCGCCCGCCTCGTGACCGCGCTCGTTGTTGATCTCGTGCAGGCCGTTCGCGTCGATATAAATGCAGGCGGCCGGAGCGATGACGCGCTGGTCGCTCTTGCGCAGACACTTCTCATAGGCGGCACGGTTCATCAGGCCCGTGCCCTGGTCCGTAATGCTCATACGGTAAACGCCGCGTCGCGCCGAGATCAGGTACCAGCTGATGTAGGCAAGATAGCTCAGCAAAATCGCGCCGACGATGACCGACATCAGGTAGAGGATCTTCACCACGCCGCGCGTTCCCGCCAGCGCGTCCTGCTCGCTGACGCCGAGAACGACGCTCCAGTTGTTGATGCCGACCGGCTCGTAGTGCAGGTAGAGCGTCAGCCCCGTGGATTGGGAGACGGTGCACATATCGCCGCCGATGCCGTTGGGGATTTTTTCCATCGCCTCCTCGTAGGTGTAGCCCTTGAGCATTTTGCGGCCACGCAGATCCGAGAGGTTGCCGAGCGAGTCATGCCAGGTATCCAGCAGGATGTCGCCGGTATTTCCATCCACGATGAGAACGAAGGCGTTGCCGCCGTAAAGGTCGGTCTTGTAGCTGCGCGAGAGCTCCTGCAACGGCACCATGCCATAGAGGATGGCGATGGTCTCGCCGTCGCGCTTCACCGGCGCGACGTTGCGCACCACCAGCTTTTCCGGCGCAAAGTAGCTTGTGACGCGGTCGGAGATGTACGCGCCCCGCGCCGCCTCCGTTTCAAAATCGAATGCGCCGGAAACGTCGTAGCGGGCGCCGTCGGTCAGCAGCAGTGTGCCGTCGGGTCGCAGCAGCGCGACGGTGGAGACAAAGGTCTTATCAAGGCTGAAGGTGTTCATGATGCGCAGCACAGAATCCAGATCGTCCTCGTCCTGCCCCGCGATCAGCTCCGCCATGGCGGAGAGAATGGTCTGGTCCGTGCGTGTGGCATTGTTGATGTCCTTGGCAAGCTGCTTTGTTGCGGTCGTCAACTCATCGAAGGAGCGCTGTGTGACCTCCTCACCTGCGCGCCTTGCGCAGACGAAGACCGTACCCGACAATACGATCGCGCTGAACAGCGTGATCGCCAGCATGACACGCGAACGCGTTTTGTTTTCCATTTCTTTCTCCTTACTGCTCTGTCAGCTCGCGCAGATAGCGCTCCGCCTCCCGCTTCGGCAGGACGCGCGAGAAATAAAAGCCCTGAATGAAGTCACAGCCCGCCGCAAGCGCAATATCCAACTGCTTCTTTGTTTCCACACCCTCAGACAGCGCTCGGATACCCATGCTGTGAGCAAGCTGCACCAAACCGGCAAGCAATGCCCTTCCGCGCTCCTCCTCCGCATCGAGGAGGATGCTGCGGTCGATTTTTACATAGTCGAACCGGTAGGTACACAGATCCGAAAGCGAGGAGTAACCGGCACCCATATCGTCCAACGCGATATGAAAGCCCAGCGCGATCAGACCGTTGAGCGTTTCCGCTGCTGCGCTCCGGTCATGCACAAGGCAATCCTCCGTGATCTCGATAATAAGGCAGTCATGTGAAAAGTCATACTGCTCCGCGATCTCACGCACACGCGGCAAGGTCCGCTCGTCCGAGAGCGACTGGCGCGTAAAATTACAGGACAGGCAGAGCTTCTCCAGCCCCTCGCGTCTCCATGACTGGAGCTGCGCACAGGCGCAGCGGAGCATATAGAGATCATGTTCTGTGACCGTACCGGCGCGGATCATCAGGTCGATGTACTTGGACGGCGGCAGCAGTCCATCCTCGGGGCTTTGCCAGCGGGATACGGTCTCCGCACCGATGATCGTGCCGCCGCGATCCACCACAAATTGGAAGTACGGCTCAAACTCGCCCTTGGCGACAGCCTCCGCCGTGCGGCGGCGCAGCCGGTCGAGCTGCTCGCTTTCACCGACCATACGCTTATTGCCGAACGCGCAGAGCATACCGTGACCGAACGCATAGGCGCAGCCCTGCCGCGCGCTATAGAGCGCGGCCTCGCCGCTGTAGTCCGGGTTTTCCTCCAGCGAGCAGATGCCCGCGCGGAACGCGCCGGCATATTCGGCGCGGAAGCCCGCAAGGTAGCCGTCCAGCCCGCGGATAAGCCCCTCGGCGCGCTGCTGTGCCGCCTCGCGGCTGCTGCGTTGGCACACCAGGGCGAACATTCCGCGCCCCACACAGGCAAGGTAATCTTCGCGGGCGCAGCCGCGCCGGAGAAACTCCGCCGCGCGGCAGAACAGCTCCTCGCGCTCCGCCTCGCCGCAGCGATGCTCCAGCGAGGGCATATCGCAGCCGATGCAGATGACATAGACGATGCTTCTGAGCGGGGCGGGGAGCAGCGTTTCCACGCAATGCAGATAAAAGCGGTCATTCCCGATGCCGTAGCGCGGATCGATGAGGGCGTTGGTCTTTTGCTCGGCACGCTTTTTTCGCGCAAAGACTATCAGCGCGACCGCCGCGGCAAGCATCGCCGCGATCAATGCGGCGAGCGTAATGAGCCACCTGGTACGGTAGGCTTCCGCGCCGCTGCTATTCGTATAGTCTGCCAGGACGCCGATGCTCTCCGCGCCGGAGAGATTCTCCAGCGCTTGTGCAAGCGCGCCGGCCAGTTCCGGCGTGAGTGCGTTGGTAAAGCCAACATATATCGCGCGCTCTGCGCCGTCATGTTCTATCGTGCAGAGCAGCACTTGACGGCGCATCGCGCCGCTGTCGACCGCGCCGGAGGGATAGGCGGAAATAATGTCCGCCTGCCGGTTCTCCGCCTGCTGTGCCTGCGTTGTGTTCTTGCTGTACGGAAGATAGACAAGATCGTACCCTGTCTGCTCACTCAGGCGCTCGTACAGCTCCGGCAGCAATCCGACATAGCATTCTCTGCCGCGGTCATAGGACTCGATGGGATAGAGATCGGCGTTTCCCGAGATCAGAAGCGTCTCCCTCGCGCTTGCATCCTGCATACAGCACAGCAGCGCTCCGATCGTCAGCACGGCGCAGAGCGTGATTCCCAAGAGCTTTTTTCGGCGCACAGGCGGCACCCCCCCTTTTTTATTTCAAATCGATCTTGCGGCGCTCGATGCGTCCCCAGCTGAGTTTTTTCTTCCTATAGCCGATAAAGGCCGTGCAGCGCACCCATGCGAGAATAAAGCGCAGGAACACCAGCTCAAAGAGACACAGACAGACGGCCTTGAGGCCGTCGCCGAACGAGAGCGTGAGGTCCGCCGTGTAGATGCGCGAGAAAAAGGCGGTAAGCGTCAGGACCGAGCCGAACACGGCGTAGATCAGGAAAAAGAGCAGCATAAACGGGACGTTGATCAAATCGAACCACCACGCGAGTACCATTGTAAAAACGCCGAATATCTCAATAAACGGCGAAAGCAGCTCGTAAATGAGGAAATAGAGATAGGATACAAAGCTCACCGCGCCGAACCTGTGATTGGAAAACATGACGCGATGCTTGTACATACTCTGGAACAGGCCCAGATGCCAGCGCTTGCGCTGCTTGCACAGATCGCGCAGCCGCTCGGGCGCCTGCGTCCAGCAGATCGCGCCGGATGCGTAGCGAATGGCATAGTCGATGTTGTTGACCGTGCAGTATTCGTGCAGCTTGACCACAAGCTCCATATCCTCGCCCATCGTTCCGCTGTCATAGCCACCTGCCGCGATGACGGTATCCTTTTTGAACAGCCCGAAGGCGCCGGAAATGATGAGCGAGCCGTTGAAGCGGTCAAAGAGAATGCGGGAGGCAAGAAACGAACGGTCATATTCCAGCACCTGCATGAAGGCGAGAATATTGCGCGGCAGCCGGTAATGCTTCACCCGTCCGTTTTCCAGCTCAACATCGTTGGAGATGCGGACGATGCCGCCAACCGCCACCACATTGCCGTTTTCCAATATCGGCTGGGCGATGCGGCGCAGAGAGTCGTACTGCAGAACGGAGTCCGCGTCCATGCAGATAAAGTACGGGAAATTTGCGGCGTTGATGCCCATGTTCAGCGCGTCTGCCTTGCCGCCGTTCTTTTTTCGGATGAGCGTCACCGGTACCTTCTGTGCGCGTGTCTCATAGACGTATTCCTCGCGCTGACAGTTGATCTGCCGGCGAATGGGCCGGTGAACAAGGTGCATATCAAATGTCTCGGCCAGCACCTCCGAGGTGCGGTCCTTCGATCCGTCGTCCACCACGATGATCTCATAGGAGCGGTAGTCGAGCGCAAGCAGTGAGCGCACGGTGTCTGCCACGGTGACTTCCTCATTGTAGGCGGGAACGATGATACTGATGGGCAGGTAGTAATCCGAGGGCAGAATGCTTTTGAGCATTTCCTGCCGGCGGTGCTTGTACAGCTCAAGTGAGCCGACGACGACCGACAGAAACAGAAAGGTCGAGTAGCCGATCAGATAAGCGATAAAGAAATAGCCCACCCACTCAAGAAACAGCTTTATACCGTCGTACATACTGCGTCCTCCTTTCGCTCCTCCAGCTCCCGCACATCAAAGCGATAGCGCAGGATCTCAGAGGCGTAGCGGTCGTGCCCCTCGATCACGTCGATCAGATCGCGGTAGCCGAAGCCGAGCTGCTCCAGACTTTTTGACGCGTTGAAGCGGATATACCAGTTGGGATGATAGAGGTTCCTCTTCAGCACCGCCGCAGTCTCCGCCCCGGGATAGCTCGCCAGTACAAAGGACGCAATGGCTGCATACTCCCAGCGCGCGTTTTCCGAGGGCGTCGCATAGCGCAGCAGATCGGCGTAGGCGGGCGGATAGGGATAGCGGCCAAGATAGCGCAGACAGGCAAAGCGCACCTCGTCGTCCTGCGCGGGATCGTTGAGGAGCGCGTGTATTTTCTCGCAGTATGCGCCGGAGGAAAAGCGGAAATAGTTGAGCAGCGTCACCTGCATCCACGGCTGAAACGCATCAAACGCCTCCCAAAGTGCGTCGGCAAGCTCCCATGTGTCGCCCGTGTAGTTCAGCAAGCCGTCGGAGAGGAGCTTGCTGTGATAATAGAGGCTGCTTGCGTCGATGATCCGCAGCGCACGCACAAGGACGGCGGGATCGCCCGCCGTGTAGAGCGCCTGCATGGCATTCTCGCGGCAGTAGATGCTCGATTCATGCAACAGGTCGAGCAGCATCGTTTTCAGCGCCTCGTTCTCCTTCCCGTCGAGCAGCCGGTATTTCCGGATGATATACGGAAAATACGCCGCCTCGATCTCATCGCGGCGGCAGTAATCCTCTGCCAGCGTGATCGTCACACCGTTAAGCGCCGTCAGATAGGAGCGGGTCAGCTCTGGCCGTCTCACGCACAGGCGCTCCAGCGCGGCGTCAAAGGCCGCCATGCCGTTCACGCGGCGCAGTCTGCGCTCCATGAAGCGCAGATGCCTCTCGCTGACCGCTCCGGTCTCCGCGAGACGGTCAAGCTCCCGCGAGACCGTCAGCTCAAGGCGGATGCCGTCGCGGAAGGACCGATGCTCCCTGCGCCGCGAAAGGAGCGCCGTTGCAATGTTAAAGAGGATCATGCCGGCGCACATACCGAGGTAGATGTAGATCAGAATTTCAACAGGCACCGGCGCTCTCCCCTTTCTTGTGTGTTTTACTGCCAGAGCTTTTGCAGAATGTAGTACGAGGGCTTGAGCCGCTCGTGATAGCTGACCGTATTGCCCCAGCCCTTGAGCGCGGCGGGACAGAGCGCCGCGCGCCCCTCGTCCTCACCGTCTGTCAGGCCCAGGTACATCGTGTCGATGGTGATGTAGTCCACACCGTAGTTTTCATAGTAATCGTCGTGGATGGTCATGCGCGAGGGATCGGCAAAGTTCAGAAGCTGCCAGGGCAGCTTCAGCTCCACATAGTCGCCCGCAAAGATAAAGTCTGCCAATGAGTTGAAATCGGGCGACGACGGGTTCGCGTTGCCGTAGGCAAGATCGCCCGTCTCGTAGGTCTCAGAGCTTGCCTGCCAGTTTCCGGTGAGCAGCGGCGTCGCCGTCTGGAGCATCAATTCGATGGGCTTGAACAGCGGCGTGTCCGCGTCGGGCGGGTCAAGGTAGGCGTCCGCGTCGTGCGTTTCATGGTAGAACATGGCCCGCAGCACCTCATAGCGCTCCTGCACCACGAGGCGGCTGTTCTCTCTGCCGTCGATGGCAAGGACGAAATCAACCGCGCGGTCAAAGCGCAGGCCATAGTTTTTGCAGTAGGTGCTGCCGGTCTTCGGCGTGGTGTCGATGGGGATAAACATCCGCTTTTCCCCGTTTGCAAAGCCCTTCTGATAGGCCAGAAGGTAGATATAGCGCTCATCGTACTTCATGGAAAGCGCTCGCTCGCCCGTGTCGAAGAGTTTATCCTCCTCCGTCCACTCCGAGAGGCCGCCGTCCACATAGCAGACGCTTTCCTCCTCGCCGGGGTCGAAGGAAAGCAGACCGAAATACTGCTCGTTGGTCTGATAGTCGCTCCAGTACGGCGTGCGCTGGAGATTCACCGCGTGCATGGTGTTCCAGGTGCGCTTGAACCATTCGTCCTGCCAGGTAAACACACAGCCGCCCGCGCAGCCGGACGTCATAATATCCTCCCAGCATTCCGCAAGGGCCTGCCCCTGCTCCTGCTCGGACATGTGGCCCTGATTGCGGCCGGTGTTCTGGTCCCTCTGCGCCATGCCGCGTCCCGTAGACACACCGAACTCGGAGATGACGACTGGCATTGTATGATGCCGCCGCAGGGCGCGCAGATAGGCAAGGTAGGTGTTCACCGCGCCGGCCCCATCGTAAAAGTCCTCCTGCCGGAGCAGCTCGCTGATGGGCGTGCCGGGACCGGTCTCCACACGAGAGATGACGGCCTTGCCGTCCCAGATGGGCGTGCGGTCCATCACCGCGGGGTTGAGGCTATAGTTGAGATAGTCGGGATAGTAGGGATAGACATGATAGGAAACGAATTGCCCGGCAAGAAAGGCGTCCTCCGCACGGATATGCTCCACATCCACCTGCGCGCACTTCATAAAAAAGGTCGTGATATCCTCCGGATAGAGGAACGGATCGGTGGTCGGCCAGTTGGAGAAGGCGACGAGCCGCTGGCTCTTATAGCGGCGGCTCTCGTATTCAATGATCCGGTCGCCCGCCTGCGCCAGCATGGACTCAAAGGCGGAGGCGTCCTCCGTCGCGGAGAGATACGCGCCCTGATAAGGCGCCATATCGGGATACTTGTGGTCGGTGTAGGCGACGGTCACATCCTCCCACTCCACACCGAGAATATAGCCGATGACCCAGCGGGAAACATCCTTATTGTAAAAGCCCGATCCCGTGCCCCGCCCGAGCGAGATCTTCTTGTTGCCGTGCAGAACGTCGACCAGCGTGCGCCCGTCCTCGATAAACGCATCGAGAAAGTCCTTATCGTAGGCGTCGCGGTGGGAGTTTTGGATATAGTCGTTCACCCATACGCCGTGGATGAGCCAGAGCGGTTCCTCGTTCGCCTCCTCGCGCGCGGTGTTGTACTCGTAGAAGGCGTTGTAGAAGTCGTCGTGGAGCGTAATGTAGACGCGCACGGTGTTCGCGCCCATCTCCTGCATCTGCCCGAACCAGCGCAGGTAGGTCTCCCTGTCGATGGCGTAGTCCGTCGCCCACTCGCCCGGAAGGCCGACGCCGAGGTTTACGCCCTTAACGGTAAACGGCTCGGGACCGCTGCCGCGATCCATGTAAATGCTTTGCGTATCCGTGGTCATAAAGGCCGTCACCGGCTCGTCCGGCTTCAGGTCGATGTACCATCCCAGCCGGTAGCGCGCCGTGTCATAAGCAAGATAGAGCAGGATCAGAGCGGAAAGCGCGATGATAAATTTTTTCACGGCTCCGCCCTCGCTTTCTCAGTGGTTGAATTTCTTATTTCTGGATTCGTGGCTGTATTGGCGCAGAATGTCGATGTGCTCGTCCATCCACGCGCCGCGCTCGATGCAAAAGCGCTTCATCTGCGCGACGGCAGCCGCGTGTGAGTGCGGGTTGCGCCACGCGGGGGAGAGCATATCCTTTTCGAGCGTGTAGCCCCAGACGGAGAAGTTGCGCTCGACGGCATCGCCGAGCCACGCGGTAACGTCGTCCATGTAGGTGCAGAGATACTCGTCGCTGAGGATGCCCTGACGCAGCTCGCGGTAGCGGTCGATGACGGCGTTTATGAACTTCTCGTCTTTGCTGAGCATATAGTACCAGACGTTATGCTGCAGCTCGAAATGCTGCGGCTCTGTGACCGGATGACTGTAGTTGTCACAGGCGGAGTTGAAGTCCCAGATGCACATTTTGTATTTGCCGCGCACATCCCTGTAGATATAGGTGGAAAGCCAGCCCGCATCATAGTTGCAGGTAAACTCGTTGAGGATAAAGTAGTCCACGAAAGAGCTCATGTCCGCCTGCTCCCACCATGCATAGGGCTCGGTATCATAGTCATAGGAGTAGAGTGACTTTTCAAAGTCGGAGAAATCCTGTGCGATCCACGCCGCGCGCTCCGGCGTAAGCCATTTTGTTCCCGGATAGACGATGTCCATATCCTGCAGATTTCGCAGGGCGTATTGGGAGAAGGTCTCGATGTTTTTGACCTCGTTGCCGCTGCCGCGGTCAAGGCGCAGAGCGTAGCTCGTCTGCACTGTGTCCTTCGACGGCTCCGTGAGCTTCAAGCGGGCATCCGCGCCGGAGCTGACAGTCTCCGTCATAACATAAAGCCCCTGATACACTCCGTTGAGCAGTACCTCGCAGAAGCGCACATTCGGCGCGTAGTCCATGATCTCGCCCGCAAGATTGTACCACATATAATTGCGGATGAGCGTCTTATCGAGATACGGCCCATGCAGCGCCCACTCGTCGAAGGCATCCATCCCCAGCATGGCGACATCGCGCGAGGCCGCGCCGTCGTCCGTCAGCGTCTTGACAAGATAGCTGTGCTTATCAAAATAGCGCGAGGAGTTGCCGCGCACGCGAATGTCGATGGTGCTTTGCAGAGTCGGCGCGTCGGCGGGGTGATTGTTGCCCTCGGCGTGATCCACCACCGAGACGGACGCGCGCAGCAGCGTACTGCCGTCGGCGGTGGTGGTGAAGCGGTTGTTTTCGATGTTGCTGTCCGCATCGGGGATGGGCACGCCCGGGATCGCCTCTCCGCCGGTGTCGATGAGCACGAGCGGCAGATGCGTGCAGAGCGTCTCGCCGTCATGCTCGGCACAGGGTGTATAGGCGGGGCGCTCAAGATGCTGATGATAGCGTGGGTGCTCATCGGTCAGCACGGCTGACAGGTTTGTTGCGGATAGGAGGAGCAGCAGCGCACAGGCCGCAAGAGCCATTCGCTTGTATTTCATGTTCGTCTCCGCTCCCCTCTTTCCGGTTTCTCAGTTCGACACCTCGTCGTTCTGCATGACAAGATTGACATAGTCGATGCTTCCCAGCGAATAGATGCTGCCGGGAATGTCCGGCGTTGTCTGCTCCGCGCGGCGCAGGAGCTTTTGCGTGATCTCGTAGATCAGCTCGACCGTATCCTCCGTCGTGTTTTCCACACGCAGCGTCGCCTTGGCGCGAAAGAGCTTGTAGACCTGCGCCTTGATCGGCTCCTGCTTGCTGCGGTGGGCGCGGATGATGAGCAGCATCCGGTTATCGCTCTTGATGCAGCCGAGCAGCAGGATCACCGCGAAGGTCACGGCGCTACCGATGCAGGCCACGGCATAATCGCCCACGCCGCAGCAGATGCCGACAATGATGGACCAAAAAATATAAACCGTATCGCGCGAGTCCTTGATGGCGGTGCGGAAGCGGACGATGGACAGCGCGCCCACCATACCGAGAGACAGCGCGATGTTGTTGCCGATGACGGTCATGACCGTCCCCGTCAGCACCGCGAGAATGACGAGTGAGGCGTTGAACTTGCGGCTGTAGATCGTCCCGCGGTGGGAGATGGCGTAGGACAGGAAGATAAAAAAGCCCAGCACAGCGGCAAGGACGATATTGAGCAGAATATCCTCCCACGACATATCGCGGGGTGTGGTAAAAAGGTTCAGGATCTGTTGTCTCATGGTGTTTTCCTCCTATAGCCTCGTCTGACATCCGTTTTGGCGGGCAAGCACATATTTGCTGACAGAAAGCTCACTGCGATCCACGCTGTTGATCAGCTCGCGAAGATAATCGAGCAGAAAGCCGTTGTACTTGACCTCAAGCACCACGCAGTACGGATCGAGCACGGGGTTCATGTTCAGCCGCGGCGAAAAGAGGTCGAAGCAGCTCTCGACGGAAACAATGCGGCTGTCAAAGGTAATGCGTATTTTGTTCTCCTTGGCGATAAATGCCTTGCGGTCGTATTCTACGATCGTTTTGGGGCGATAGCACCGGCTGTGCATCAGCGCGTAGCACTCCGCGGCAAAAGACTCCGGATACCGCAGCAGCGGCGCGTAGTCGCCGCGCGTGAGCGCTTGGGCATCCTCCCGTGTCACGCGCAGAGAGCGCTTGAGCTGACTTGCGCCCTGCTTCTGCTTCATCTCCAGCATGGCGAAGTCTGCCGCCGGATCGTAGCAGCGCAGGCGCAGCTTGCGCCGCAGCTCCACGCCCGCTGCCTTTTCGCGGAAGTCCCTGTCGTCGAGCGTATCGAAGTAAAGTGAGCGGACAGGGTAGCCGCTTATGCCGTTGTGCGGGTCCTCGTGCATGACCTGCGCGAGCCGATGGCAGGCTTGCAGCGCCTCCGGCAGCGAGATCAGATATTTCTTTTCCTCGCGGAACACGCGGTTCACCGATGCTCCCTCCTTTCGCAGAGAAAGAAACTGACCGCAGTCCTGCTAAGGCAATACCGCAGCTTTCACTGCGCGGTGTTGCCTTAAGAGTGCGGTCGGTCGATCATAGGGGCTCTCCCACTCAGACATATGGCCCTGCAGCATAGTCTTTCGACGATTTTCCATCTTAAACGATTATACAGGGCTACGCCGCATAAGTAAAGTCCTTTCTGGCATTTCCGGCATTTCCGGCATTTGGCGTGTGCCGTCGCTTGTGCGGCGGAAGTCCTCTCGTGCGCGGGAACCGGATAGGATCACCTCACGAAATAATTATATCACCGCCATGAGCAAAACGCAGGAAACGCAGTAATTGCAATGGTTCCCGGCCATGGCTGTTGGACTTATGCCAATGAGGGGATTTTACTTTGTCTTGGCCTTGGACTTCTTCTGCTTGACCTTCTTGGAGTTGCTGCCCTCAGGGTTTGCATCAGGCTCGGGTTTCACTTTGTCATTTGTATCAGCACCGGAAATCCCTGCTTCGGAGAGGGAAGATGTGGGCTGTTCATCCCAGATAACCTGTTCAACTTTTCCCATTGTAGGCTGAGGTTCGGCCTGCTTACTGTCTGTGGCGGGTTCACCAGTTGTATCAGCAAGCAGCTCATCAAGTCGATCCACTACTTCCGCAGGAACAGCAGCCACAGCGGGGAAGATGGAATCGGGATTACTCAGTCCTCCTTCGGGAACTGTGTCTCCTGCGGGTTCTGCTGTGTCTGTTGTGCTGCCTTCACCATGATCTCTGTGATCAGGGCTTCCATCCTTCTGTACAGACATTTCATCAGCAATGCCAGCAGTGCCGCTGTCAGCATCAGAAATATGGCTATCAGCAGCACCGACTGTGCCACCACTCTCTGCCTGATCTCCTCCAGGAGCATCATTACCGCCGGTTCCACCGTCCTCCTCCTTGGCTGTGTTCTCCTTTGTCATGTTAATGCCCCAACCCTTCCGAGTGCCGCTTCCGCGTGCCATTCAGAGTGCCGTTCCGAGTACCGGCGGCACACGGAACCTCTCCATGGCGCAGTTTTTCTCAACCTGCCCCGCAAAAGATGCAAAAAATCCGGTATCGCTCCAAACGGAACAATACCGGATTTTTGCCTGTTTTCAGCTAATGGTGTCTGCAAACGCAGTTACATCAAAGGTTTGCAAGTTTCAAGCCGCTTTGTGAACGCTCAAAAGATCGCTCACATTTCCTTTATCGCAGCCTGTGCGGCGGCGAGACGGGCGATGGGCACGCGGAACGGGGAGCAGGAAACATAGTCCAGACCGACCTTGTGGCAGAACTCAACGGAAGCGGGATCGCCGCCGTGCTCGCCGCAGATGCCGAGGTGAATGTCGGGATTGGACTCGCGGCCCATGGTAGCGGCCATCTTCACGAGCTTGCCCA
>ERZ1503820.486-NODE-486-length-12068-cov-3.770582_pt1 | contig 12068 bp, 7 predicted proteins | sample MGYA00571766_ERZ1503820 | MGnify/ENA primary metagenome ERZ1503820 (study PRJEB39906, sample SAMEA3182086) | gut metagenome | biome: human; feature: gut; material: Stool; isolation source: human stools | place: Canada | collected 2013-01-21 ...
GCTGAAATACTAACTTTCTGCCTTTAATTCTTTGTCTAGAACAAAGAGCATATAGAGGGGGATGTTGATGGTTTTTGAACTGTTATTTCTCTCGTATGGCAAGAGACTGGTGCGAACCAACTTGTCTTGCACCTTCCTGTATGAGTGGCTTCCTTCCGTGACTGTCTTTCCATTTTAACAATTGGGATATAAGTAGTCTTTCCATACGCTAAAAATTATGTTTTGGCAAAGGTGCTAATAAACAGTGAATTACGAAAGGAAAATCACATTTTCCTAAGGACTTTTAGGGGCTTAAATCGAGAAATCTGTCGTAATCTCGATAAAAAAGTGAGATTACGACAGATTTTCATGAATTTTCTTTTTAATTACTTGTCTACGGTAGAAGAAACATTGTTCTTATTCATAGATCTTCATTTTAGAAAAGGTTTGAAAATACTTGAGACAGGTATTGCGCCATTCCTTTGCATTCTCCAACTGTACATTGAGCAAAGAGTCTGTATGTTGCCATTCCTGCTCATGTCCCTTCATATACTGCTTGGCTGAGGTATGCCAGAAGTCGCGGTAAACTTCTACCATCGCCACACCCATGTTGTACTTCATGCAGAGTTCCTGCCAGAGGGTGCTGCCTGATTTCATCTTGTAAGTCCAAGGCACATGATGGAACCAGAGGAGATATTCTTCAGGACAGGTCTCGATGTTATCATACAGGCTGCGATATGGTTCTGGGTACTGACCGACAGCATCTGTGCCCTTGGATGAACGGTCGAAACCTATACCCTGAGCATCAGCCTTGTGATAGTAGACCGGACACCATTCCAAAGGATAACTTGCGATGAAACCATCTGGCTCCGGACCGTAGTGGTGGTCGAACTTGAAGATGTGATGCAAACCCAAAGGCATCATATAGTTGACACAAGCTTCGCGCGAAGTCATCATCATCATCTCTACCGGCTTGGTGAATCGCTCGTCCTGGTTTTCGTAGGTCTGTACGAGCCATTCGTGAGCAATCTCTTCAGCTGTAAGCGAAGGATTCCATGCCAATCGGCCGAAAGCATACCAGTTAGCCTGTGAGAACGGATGACCGCACCAGTTGGCATCATCACCGATATTGGCTACACCTGAGATTCCAACCAGTCTGTCTGGATTAACAAAGCCAAAGAATTCCTTCCACATAGGAGCGAGATAGGTGAGGTGCTTTGACTGACCGAGATATTCCTGGGTAATCTGAAGTTCTGCTATCTGTGGAGTCTGTTTGATGTTGTCGAAGATAGGAGCGTATGGCTCACGAGGCTGGAAGTCGAGCGGACCATTCTTTGACTGTAGGATTACGTTGTCACGGAACTTGCCATCCATTCCCTTAAATTCGCTGACAGCCTGTTTCACACGGTCTTCTCCCTTATGGTTAGCACCATATACAAAGCTTCGCCACATGATGATGCCTCCGTATGGTTTGACGGCATCGGCAAGCATGTTGGCTCCATCGGCATGTGTGCGGTGGTAGTCGCCAGGACCAGGCTGTCCTTCAGAATTGGCTTTTACGAGGAAACCGCCAAAGTCAGGGATGGTAGCATATATCTCTTTTGCCTTCTTCTTCCACCACTGCTGAACCTTCTTATCCAGTGGGTCGGCAGTCTTGGTGTAGCCTAAAGCCATAGGCGAAGCGAAGTTGATGCTGAGGTATACCCGGATGCCATAAGGACGCAGGATGTTGGCGATGACCTTCACCTTATTAATATATTCTGCAGTCATCATCTTTGGCGATGCGTTTACATTGTTCAGTACGCTGCCGTTGATGCCCAAAGAGGCGTTGGCACGGGCATAGGTGATGAGACGGTCGTGCAGACTCTTGCTGATGCTGCCGCCCTTACCGTTTTTGCCGAGTTTGATTTCTTCCCATTTGAAGATGCTCTTTCCGGCGTAGCCACGTTCGATGCTGCCATCGAGATTATCCCAATGGTTAAGAATGCGGAGACCCACTTGTGGCTTCTCGGTCTCATCGATAGCTTTGCTGAAGTTCTGCTGATTACCGCTACCTGTGTTGTAGGCATCGGTGTTCTGAAGTCGAATTAACTCGTAGGCACCATAGAGCAAACCGATAGGATTGCTGGCGGTGATAGTTGCTTCGTACTGAATGTTGTCGCCTTGCTGGGCAGGACGGGCGTAGATGTTATAGCCCTCGCCCAGATTGAGACTCTTGTCTATCTTGAGCTCAACATTCTTGCCACGCCAGTTGTTTTCTAACTCCTGCTTGGCAATCTTGGCTGTTGCATCATCAGGCAACTGTGAGATGACTTGGCATGAGTTAGCATACTGCTTTCCTAGCCATAACTGTGAGCCATCACTCTGTGCAGAAACATGGAGTGATGTAAGTACCGTAATTAATAAAATAAGGTATTTCTTCATATCTTTGCAGATTGTTAATTTGTATTATTGTTGTTTCTGCTGCAAAGATACGAAAAAATACCTTATTCTCTTTTATTTGTTGTTTATTTCTCTTTTCTTTTTGTTTCAGCATATTCGCTAGGCGACATGCCATAGTGTTTCTTGAACACTGTAGAGAAGTGGGTCTGGTTGTTGAAACCTACAGAGTAGGCTACCTGCGTGATATTAATCTGCCCCTCTTCGATGAGTCGTGCCGCCTGTTCCAGTCGGAGGTTACGGATAAATTCTCCGGCAGAAACACCAGCAATCTCCTTTAGTTTACGGTGGAGCTGTGCACGGCTGATACCTACCTTCTCGGTAAGTTTCTCTACATTGAGGTCGGGATCGGCAAGGTGGGCGTTGATATATTTCATCACGCGTTCCATCAGGGCATCGTTGTTGCCCTTTACCTGAATCTGCTCAATCTTCGCCTTCTGGCCCTGTGCTCCGCTGTATTTGCCACGGATGCGTCGCACATTATCCACCAGGTTGTCGATAAGGATATGCAGCTCTTCCATGTCGAACGGCTTTGCCAGGAAAGCATCGGCTCCTCTGCGAAGTCCCTCCAACCGGTGTTCCACCTCGCTCTTTGAGGTGAGCAGGATGACAGGAATATCGCTAATGTTACTGTTGTTCTTGATGTTCTTGAGCATGGTGATTCCATCCATCTCCGGCATCATCACATCGCTTATCACGAGGTCGTACTTGCCGGTGAGCAGCATCTTCAAACCCTCCTTGCCGTTGCAGGCACGCTCAAAGCGGTACCAGTCGCTCAGTTCTGTCTTGATGTATTGGGCAATCTCGCTGTCATCGTCAACTATCAGGATATTGAAGTTGCGGTTGGCCTGTACTTTCTTTTTGGTAATCTCCTGCTCCTTCTTGTCTTCTTCTTCCAGTATCTCGCCTGGCTGCAGATGGCTGTTGCCCAGCGGAATGCTTACTTCGAAGCAGGAACCCTTGATGCCGTCGGTACGGTTGTAGGCCTTGATCTTGCCTCCGTGCATTTCTACAAATGCCTTACAGAGGTTGAGTCCGATACCGGTTCCTTCGATATGGAGACCGCTGCTGTTGTTTCCCTGATAGAAACGTTCGAAGAGGCGGTCGGTCTTCTCTTCCTTCAGTCCGATGCCTGTATCTTCTACCCTGATGGTGGCATTCTTTTCGCCTTTACCTATGATAACAGTAATCTCGCCGCCATCAAAGGTATACTTCATGGCATTGGAGAGCAGGTTGGAGATAACCTTGTCAAAGTTGATGCGGTCTATCCAAACCTTCAGCTTGCCTTTATCGCTGCTGAGGCTTTCGTCTTCTTTGAGCTCAAGGGTGATGTTGCGCTCCTGTGCATTGAAGCGGTAGAGCGATACGATGCCATGCAGGAAATCCTTGAGAGGAGTCTCCTGGCAATGGAGATGCATCTGGTTCTTGTCTATCTTTCGCTCATCAAGTATCTGGTTTACCAGAAGCAGGAGGCGCTGGGCATTGCGATCGATGGTATCGATATCCTGTTTGCTTTCGGCATCTGTTAATCTTGTTTTCAGCTTGTTGAGCGGTCCCATGATCAATGTCAGCGGCGAGCGGATGTCGTGGGTGGCATTGATGAGAAACTGCATCTTGGTCTCTTCCAGGTCTGCCTTGCGGCGGCGCTCGTATGTATAGATAACATACAGGATGACGCTTGCTATGATCAGGATATAGAGGAGATATGCCTCGGGTGATGCATACCAAGGGTCGCATACTTTGATGTTGATGATGGTAGGATTCTTGGAATATCTGCCATTGCTGGTAGCTCTCACCTCCAGCGTATAGTCGCCCGGTTTCAACTTGTTGAATGCTACGGCATTGGCTCCCTCGTTGGTGCTGTTCCATTTGCCGTCGTTGATGCGGTATTGGAAACTGATATTATCGGTGTTCCTGTAGTTGAGCAGCGAGAACTCCAGAGTGAATGAATTCTGGGAGTAAGGAATGCTGAAGTCTTTGACCATACAGTTGATTGGCTTTCCGTCGATGATGAAGTTGGTGAGATGTACATCTCCCAGTTCCATCTTCTTGGCTCTGACAACGTCAGGATAGAAGGTTGTGATACCGTCACTGGTTCCGAAGGCGATAAGGTCGCTGGCGGTATGCATGGAAGAGCCCAGCACGTACTCACGGGTAGTAAGTCCGTTGCCGTTGATGTGCCCGATAAACTGTCTGTTCTTCTGTTCGTACTGCCAGATGCCCATGGTTGTACTTACCCACAAGTCACCCTTCTGGTCTTTGATGATGCTGCATACCTGCTTGCCTTTCAACGCTTCCGCATGAGGGAAGTTCTTCGTCTTGTTGCTCTTTCTGTCAAACAGATAGAGTCCTTCTTCGGTACCGATGATAATATCGCCGTTCTTTCCTTCGCAGATACCATTCGCCTGTCTGTCTTTCAGAATGTTGAGCCATCCGAAATCCTTGAAACTGAGCGTTCGGGTATTGAGACAGGAAACTCCATTAGAGGTTCCTATCCATAAATGGCCTGTATGATCGAGCGCCATGCTTCGCACCCAGTCGTTGCAGAGAAATCCTTTATCGCCTCTTTGCTGCATATTCAGAACGGTAACCTTGCCGCTTTCCACATTATATATATATAGGCCTTTGCTGTATACAGAAATGTAAAGGTTGCCCTGTGCATCGTCAGTCATACAGTAGATGCCGGCGCTGGTAAAGGTGAGTTTCTGCTGGTATGTACCTGTATGAGGGTTGTAGCTGTAGAGTGCGCTGCCATTGCTGATCCAGTAATCGCCACGTCGGTCTTTATAGATGATGCCGGTACCTGCAGGTGACTGAGGGTGGGCGATAATCTTGCCTGAAGCATCAAAACAGAACACACCACAGTTCTGTACCGTACACCATGTTTCACCATTTTCGCCTTGTGCTATAGATGAAACGCTGCCGCCGATGATGTAGTTCTGTGCAGAGAAACTCCAGCTGTTGAAAGCCTGATGGCGCTGGTTGATCAGGTACAGACCTTTCTTGTAACAGCCTATCCAGAGATTGTTGTCCTTATCTTCGATGATATCGTTGACGAAGGCGGTAGCCAGATTGAAACTGCTGTTGCTGTTCTCCAACTGTTCTACCCTGTTGCTTCCCTTTCTGATCATGAGAACACCATGTTCAGAGGTGCTGATATAGAGGTTGCCTTCGTGGTCGAAGGTAGCATTGTTGATGGTTACATTATTCTGATAACCGCCAAAGTCGTAGCCGGCATCAGCGATGCGGCCTGTCCGGTAATCATAATAGACGATGCCATACATGCAGACGATGAGCATGGCCTGCGGACGATGTTGGATGAAAGCTACAGGTGCTCCGCATGGCGATTTGAAGTCTTTGCGCTGCACCTTGCCTTGTTTCTTGATGAAACGGGTGAAGATAGAAAGGTGGCTACTCTGCCAGAGATAATGATGCTTATCTTCGTAGATATGGGTAAAGAATACATCAGAATCGCGCTCAGCGTATTGCCTTTCCTGTCTGATAGTGAAAAGGTCGTCTGTTCCTTTCTGGGTATTTCTGTCTTTTACAGAATAGAGACCATATCCTGCAGTACCCAGCAGGATATCGCCATTGTGACTTTCTACCATAGAATAGATACGTGGCTTTCTGCCATCAGGAAACTGGAGACGGGTGAAATTGTTCGTCTCATAATTATAGCGCATCAGTCCCTTGGCACAACCTATCCACAGGTTACCTTTCTTATCTACCAGCAGGTCGGAGATAATGTTGTCAGTAATGGAGGTTGTATCTTCTTCGTTGTGCAGATAGTTGGTAAAGCGGTAGCCGTCGAACTTGCTGAGTCCGTATTCGGTTCCCACCCAGATATATCCGTATTTATCCTGCACAATGCAGTTGATAAGCGAACTTGACAGTTTGCCCGATGTGAAAAGTTCACCACTGTCAGCCCATACCATGAGCGAGATGGTGATAGCGAAGAGTGCCGTGAGGCAATGTCTGATATGCTTCATATTTTCTGTCCGTTTTCTTGTTTAAAATAGGTTGTTACGGCTGCAAAAGTAACAAAAAACAATGAAAGAAACAAATTCTAATGCAACAAAATGTTTCATTTCTTTTTGTTTCTTTATCTTTTTGCGCCCTTTTTGCAGGTATGAAACAAATAGAAAAGTAATGGTAACTATTAAATACCTGTTATTTCATTACTTATTAGTAAATTTGCATCGTCAACAACAATAGAAACATTAAAGGCATCATAATAACAATGAATAGACAAGCAATCAAAATCTTATCGCTGGCGCTCGTACTGGCTACGTCAAGTTCTGTAGCTTTTGCCCAGAAGGTATGGAAAGGAACTTGGGCTACTGCAGTGGAATGGACTGGTAAAGGAGATATGCCTAAGGAAAGCTTGAGCAACCGTTCTTGTCGACAGGTGGTTCATGTATCTTTTGGCGGAGAGGAACTCAGAGTGAAGCTCAGCAACGAGCAGAGTAAGGAGCCGGTAGAAATCAAATCGGTGTATATTGCAGATACAGATAAGAACAGCAACTGGTTTGTGAATGGTAAGACCGTGAAGTATCTTAAATTCAATGGCAAGAAGAATGTAACCATCGCTCCTGGCAAGGCTATCTTCTCAGATGATTTGAAATATGCCTTGAAGAGTGGACAGCGCCTCACGATTACCATCGACTATGGTAAGCAGACTCCAGTGAATGCAACATCCCATCGTGGTTCACGTACCACATCTTATATAGTAAACGGTTTGCATCGTACTCCTAAACCGATGGATAAGAGTTTTGATGATGGCGAGGAGGTGGATCACTGGTACAATCTTTCTGCCATTGATGTGAAGACCGATAAGGCTACTCCTGTGGTTGCTATCCTCGGAAACTCTATTACCGATGGCCGTGGAAGTACTACTAACCATCAGAACCGCTGGACCGATTTCCTCTCGGATGCCCTGAATGCAGAGAAGCCATACGGCGTATTGAATCTTGGAATCGGTGGCAACTGCGTGGTACAGGGCGGATTGAGCGAACCGGCCATGAAGCGTTTCGACCGTGATATCCTGGGGCAGACAGGTGTGGATAAACTCATCATCTTCGAGGGAACCAATGATATCGGTTGCTGCAGCGGAAATTATGAGCATGTAACAGATACCCTGATTGCCTGCTACAAGGTGCTGATAGCGAAAGCCAAGGCAAAGGGAATCAAGGTGTATGGCGGAACCATCACCCCAACCAAGGGAAACGGCTGGTATTCTTACTGGCATGAGGCGATGCGACAGACCGTGAACGAATGGATCAGAAAAAGTGGTGCCTTCGACGAGGTCATCGATTTCGATGAGCTGACCCGCGATCCGAAAGATCCTCAGCGTCTGAAGGCTGAGTATTCTGACGACTGGCTGCATCTCAATCCAAAGGGATATGAGGCAATGGGCAAGTTTGCCGCAGAGAAATTGAAGTAAATATATTATATGCATCTTTTATGTTATATATAATAAGGTGTAAACTTAATGACAGAATAAAATATGGAACAGACATCTGTAACACAGGAATCTAAGGGATTCTACAAACTGAATTGGCTACAACGCATCGGATTCGGATCTGGCGACTTGGCGCAAAACCTCATCTACCAGACCTGTCTCTTATACCATCTGCATGTATCTGTTGTTCTTCTACACCGACATCTATGGACTTAATCCTGGTGTTGCTGCCACCATGTTCTTGGTGGTTCGCTTGGTCGATGTACTCTGGGACCCGTTGGTGGGAACTTATGTAGATAAGCATAATCCACGTTGGGGTAAGTATCGTTCATATCTTGTCCTGGCGGGTTTGCCACTCACCGTACTTGCCATCCTCTGTTTTTGGAATGGTATGGAAGGACAGACAGAAACCATCAAACTCATCTATGCCTATGTAACATACGTAGGCTTGTCTATGCTTTATACATTGATCAATGTGCCTTACGGAGCCTTGAACTCTTCGCTGACTCGCGATACAGACGAGATAACCATCCTTACCTCTGTACGTATGTTCATGGCAAATGTGGGTGGACTCTGTGTATCGGCAGGTGTTCCAATCCTGGTAGCCATGCTCGCAGCAGCCAAGGATCTCCCTATCGAGATGGCACTCTTCATGGGTTTGGGCTCTTTGCCATCTTTCATCTTTATGCCACTCGTTCCTGCCATCAAGAAAAAGGTGGGCAAGAAGAATATGTTCTACATCTTCCTTACTGTGGCTATCGTGGGTATGGCGATGCTTTATATCATCAGCAAGATGGGATCTGTAAAGGATCATATCACGCTGGTTTATATCGCTCAGTTCATCAAATCAACAGGCGTAATCGTAGCTACAGGATATATGTGGGCTCTGATTCCAGAGGTTATCTCTTTTGCAGAATATACCAGCGGCAAGCGTATTGCCGGCATCGTCAATGCCCTGACCGGTATCTTCTATAAGGCAGGTATGGCTTTGGGTGGTGTTATTCCTGGTGCAGTTCTTGCATGGACCGGTTATCAGGCAGCAGCTGCTCAGGAGGGCAACTCTCTTCCTACCGACAGTAATGCTTGGTTTGTTGCCATGCTGATTTTTGCCCTGGTAGGTTTCGCCCTTCTGGTATTCTGCTTTACCCAAACCAAGGAGCGTGTGGTAATGGACGAGAAGGAAACCAAGAATGTTAAGGTGAGTGACCTGTGGACAGAATTCTTCCATAACCGTCCTCTCCGTATCGTGGCACTCTTCTTCATTACAGCCTTCGCCATGATGTCGGTTGGTAATGCTGCCGGTGCTTACTTCATGAACGATTTGGAGCAGCAGACTCCTCTGGCACAGGAGGGTATCCGTTGGCTGGTATGTGTGATTCCTGCCATCTTGCTGGGTTTGGCGATGTTCATCATCTCTAAATATGAGTTGACCGATGAGGTCATCGACGACATCAACAAGAAGATTGAGGCCCGACACAAGGGAGAAAGCTAGATACTATAATTATTAACGAGAAAAATAGATATAAGATATGAAAAAGATCACAACTCTGGCACTGGGGCTGATGCTTGCTTCAACAGCTTTCGCTCAAAAAGCGAACTCTGCAGCTCAAATCCCAACATTCCAGGAAACTATGGGTAAGTACTTCCTGGTAGGTGCTGCCATTAATACCGATTTGCCTGATGGACAAGACCCTGCAGGTGAGGAAGTAGTGAAGAAACAGTTTAACCAGGTAGTTGCCGAAAACTGTATGAAGGGTGAGAAGAATCATCCGGAGGTGAATCGCTTTGATTTCACAGATGGCGATAAGTTGGCCGACTGGGCAGAGAAGAACGGCAAGACCTTGATCGGGCATTGTCTGGTTTGGCATTCTCAGCCACCTAAGTGGATGTTTACCGATGATAAGGGTAATCTGGTAAGCCGTGAAGTGCTTATCGGCAGAATGTATAACCATATTATGAATGTGGTTACTCATTATAAAGGTAGAGTAAAGGGTTGGGACGTTGTGAACGAGGCTTTCGAGGATGATGGCTCTTACCGCAAGTCTCTATATTATAAGATTATCGGTCCGGAGTTCATCGAACTGGCTTTCCGCTTTGCGCATGAGGCTGACCCTAACGTAGAACTCTACTACAATGATTATTCTACTTCGAAGCCAGCCAAGCGAGAGGCTATCTGCAAACTGGTTCGCGATTTGAAGGCGAAGGGTCTCCGCATCGATGCAGTAGGTATGCAGAGCCACAATGGTTTTGATTATCCTGACTATGCTGAGTATGAGAAGAGCATCGAGGCTTTTGCTGGTGAAGGCGTGAAGGTGATGCTGACGGAGTTGGATATGAACATGCTTCCTAATCCGGAAGGATTCGGCGGAGCGGAAATCAGCCAGAAGTTTGAACTTCAGAAGAAGTACAATCCATACGTGAAGGGACTTGACAAGAAGGCGCAGAAACTCTTCAATCAGCGTTATCTCGATCTCTTTAAGATTGTAGAGCGTCACAAGGATGTCATCAGTCGTGTTACCTTCTGGGGTGTCAACGATGGTCACTCTTGGTTGAATGGCTGGCCTATCCCTGGCAGAACCAACTATCCACTGCTCATCGACCGCAACAACGAGGTGAAGCCAGTGGTGAAGGAAATCGTCAATCTCTTTAAGTAAAATTTCTTTAGATAATATTGTACATCTCTTAAAATAATAAACAACAATGAAAGCAAGATATTTGTTCCCAAAGGATTATATGGCAGACCCATCTGCCAATGTGTTTAACGGTCGCCTGTATGTTTACCCATCTCATGACTGGGATAGCGGCGAATGTTTCGACGATGATGGCGGTCACTTCCAGATGAAAGACTATCATGTTCTCTCTATGGACGACGTGATGGAAGGTGAGGTAACCGATCATGGTGTGATTCTCGACGTGAAGGATGTGCCATGGGCTGAGAAGCAGATGTGGGACAACGATGTAGTAGAGAAGGATGGCAAGTACTATCTCATCTTCTCAGCCAAGGATTATAATGGTGTGTTCCATCTAGGTGTGGCTGTAGCTGATAAGCCAGAAGGTCCTTTCATTCCGAATGCCGACCCTATCCGCAAGTCATACAGCATCGACCCTTGTGTGTTCAAGGATGATGATGGCAAGATTTACTGCTACTTCGGTGGTATCTGGGGCGGTCAGCTTCAGTGGTATAAGGACAACAAGGCTCTGAAGGATGAGCATCTCCCTGAAGGCAAGGAGAACCCATTGCCATCTCGTGTAGCCATGATGACGGATGATGTGCAGCAGTTTGCTGAAATGCCAAAGCCTGTTGTCATCGTTGACGAAGAGGGTAATGTTTTGCCAGCAGATGATCCACATCGCTTCTTCGAGGCCAGCTGGATGCATAAGTATAAGGGCAAGTATTACTTCAGCTACTCTACCGGTGATACTCATTATCTCTGCTATGCTGTAGGTGATAATCCTTATGGTCCGTTCACTTACAAGGGCGTCATCCTGGAACCGGTAGTAGGTTGGACAACCCATCACAGTATCTGTGAGTACAAGGGACAGTGGTATCTGTTCCATCACGACTGCGTGCCATCAAATGATACAACCTGGCTTCGCAGCGTAAAGGTGGCTCCTCTCTTCTATGATGAGGATGATAACATCTTGCCGGTTCAGCCTGAATAAGAGTATTATAAGTTTTAGATGACATACGTTAGAGTTGACTTTTAGGTTTATAATAGTTTTGATGAATAGTTGATATATAAGTTAATGTTAGTTTAGAAGGAACGGCATCTTCGTGAGGAGATGCCGTTTTCACATATATGCCTTTTCTTTCTTTTCTTCTCTTCCTGTTTTCTCTTTCTTTTCATCTAATGTTATTTTTAAGTTATTTCTATCATTTTGTAGGAGATTTCGGATATTTTTGTTTACCTTTGTGCCCGTAAACCATAAAAAGAATAATTTATGTTGAGATTACTTTTAAGGCTTTGGTGGTTGCAGCAGCGCCGTAACTTCCATAAGCGAGATGCCTTCGTGGCGTGCTACATCATCTTCCTGTATGTGGTGATGGGCGTGAGCTTCTTTCTCAGCTTCACCGAGAATGGGGGAGAACTTGGGGGCGAAGACATGCCTGCCCTGTTGGGAGCCGGTATCGTTGTCGGTATGCTGATTCCAGACATCATCATGAAGATGGTGATGAAGCGGGATATTA
>ERZ1503820.525-NODE-525-length-11472-cov-4.523605_pt1 | contig 11472 bp, 10 predicted proteins | sample MGYA00571766_ERZ1503820 | MGnify/ENA primary metagenome ERZ1503820 (study PRJEB39906, sample SAMEA3182086) | gut metagenome | biome: human; feature: gut; material: Stool; isolation source: human stools | place: Canada | collected 2013-01-21 ...
TGCAGTAAAGATGTCCCGCGCCGCCTGCGATGTGGTTTTCGTCGATCTCCGCAATAAAGGGGTATCGGCCGAGCATCGCCTCGTTCGTTTCCCGGAGCCATGCGGGAAAGCCCGCCGCAAAGCCCTCTTCAAAGAGCCCCCCGACGCAGCCGAGGTACGCAGCGCCGAACATCGTTGCCGGAAAGTCGATCCTGTCGCGCAGAAATCCAAGCGCGGTCTCTGCCTCCGGCGAAAAGGCCTGCCGGGCCGGCTGCGCGCTCCATTCCTCACCGCGCGGCGCAGGCTCCTCCGGCAGCTTATCCGGCGTTCTTCCGCCGGTCTTTGTTTGCGGCACATCGCCGGCGGCGTTGTTTATGGCTTTCTCCGGTTCGGTTTGCCGCTCCTGCGCGCATGCGCAGAGCGTCAGCAGCAAAACAAGTGTCAGCACAAGGGCGATCGTTTGCTTGCAGGAAATTCTCATAGCCGCTCCCTTCCGTTAATTCCGCTCCGGCGGGAAAGCAATCTTCCGTTTCTCCGCGCTATAATGCTTTTTTTCCCTCGCTCTGCCAGCCATATGAACTACGGCACACCCGCCGCCCCGGCCGCAGGCGGCAAGAGCGAGAAGACTCAGGCGGAGGCATATTGCGGCCAATGTCCGGTTCATTTTTCGGCCCCGTTTTTCATGAATAGCCGCATAGCTCCCGCCCCGAATGGGGCGGGAGCCTGCTTTTGCTTGGCGTCAGCCATCCCCCTTGATATGAGATATGAGGGGGCGGCGGCATGGAGCTTTGTCCCGCGGTCTGCGGTGTACGGAATTATTTAATCGTCATGTTGTTGAGAATGATGTCGGGCATCGTTCCCGGGACGCACTCCAATTTCGTCAGTCCGATGGACAGTGCGCGGCCGTCGTCGATCTGCGCGACATACTGGATCCAATTGTAGCCGATGTACTTATAGGTGCGGCCTTTGAAGGTGATGCCGCCGATCACGCGATCGTCGATATCCTGATAGTTTTCGAATTTGTCCTTGTAGTAGTCGAAGTCCTCCACATTGGTTCTTACCTCGAATCTGATGGCGCCTGCGCCGAAGGCTGTGGGATCGTCGTTTTCCACCAGGCAGCGCCCGCTATCATCGAATGACCAGCCGGATACCGGGATCTTCGTCATGATCTTGACCTTCACATCGTCTTTTGCAAACTGGGAGATCTCCACGGAGAAGTCCTTCATCTCGGCGTTCGCAGACGCTGCCTTGTTCGCCTCGGCGGCCTCGGCCTTCACGATGTCCAGATACTTTTCTATGGCTTCTGTGCCGGAGAAGCCGCTGGTATTGTATGCGCTCACCACATAAACGCCCGGACTCTTTTCCTTGAAATTGACGTAGATGAAATGGGAGTCGTCGTCCTCAGAGATCCATTTGTAGTAGCGGTAGTTTGCCTTCATGTGGTCGCTGTACTCTTCCTTGACGAACTGGCCTTCCACGCCGAAGTAGGCAACGATATCATCATAGGTTGCGTCAAAAATATTATTATTGACCTCGTTCATCCAGACGTAGCCCTTCTGCACCTGCTCTTCCGTCACGATGCCGTCTCCGCCGGATACGTTCGCGGCGGTGGGCGCAGCGGGCGCGTCCGCCGAGTTGGGCGTCTGGGTCATCGCATCCGTTCCGCCGGAGGTGGAAGAGGCGGCCTCGCCGCCGACCACATCCGGCATGGCGCTGCCGGACTCCACGAGCGGGAGATACCAGTCGTCATAATAATAGGGGACGTCGTCGGGATAGTCGGCAGCAAAGTCATCCCAGAGCTGCCCCCACGGGCGCAGATAAACCTCGTAGTAAAACTCGTCCTCGCCGTCTTCGTACCAGCCCTCAATGCAGATCATGTTTTCAACATCGGGGAAGCGGCTGTTGATCGCGGGATCAACGATCCAGTCGGCATGCTCCAACGGCAGATTCGTGAAGTAGCCGCTCTCCGACATCACGGTACCGTGCTCTCCGACACCGGCGCTGTTCAGCGTGACCGTCGCCTGCGACATCGGATCCGCTCTCGAGTAGTCCTCGTCCCAGATCGTGACGGTGCCCGTATAGTCCAGGCCGATATCGATGACAGCGCAGGCGTCCCACCACTTTCCCGCCATGCTCTCGTAAGCGCCCGAGCAGCCGGTCATCGTCCACCAGCCATACCACGCGCCGTTCCACCAGTCAAGCAGCGCATCACCCGTCGGAGCGGGAAGGGCGGTGTTTGTGCTGCCCGTAGAATCGGCGGACGTTTCCCGGCTGAGCGCAGCCGGGTCGATGGTGATCGTGCCGTTTTTCTTGCCGAACAGCTGCTCAAACGTCACTTTTATCGGGGCCGCCGCATCCTTCAGCACATAGGCCGTTTGTACCTCAAGCGTTTCGCCCGGCGCGACATCCTCAAACTGTTTGTCAACCGCCGTAGCGAAGGAGGCGTAATCGGTGATGACGGCAGCAACCTCCAGCTCCTCGCCGTTCTGCACAAGCGTTTCATTGATGCTCCAGATGTACGACGCCGATTCCTTGCTGTTGTTTGTAAAGTCCAGCGTCAGAACGACGGCATCGTTCCCGTCGGAATCTGTCATGATGCACGCGTCCTTATAGAGGAGCTCATAGTCTTCCAGCTTGATTTGGTTGGACTCTGTCTTTTTTCCCTCGCCGCCGCAGCCGCAGAGACTTATTGCCAGCACAGCGATGAGCAGCAGGCTCAAAAAGCGGGTCATGGTTTTGCTCATGTCAATCTCCTTTACGTATCCTTCACAATGACATTTCCGTATTTGTCTGTGAACTTTCCTGTGGCGATCTTGATAAGATCGACGATCACTCCGATGCCGAAAACCCCGGCGGTAAGCAGGAACAGTATGCCGGTGCCGATCTTGCCGACATAGAAGCGGTGGATGCCGAGCCCGCCGCAGAAGATGCAGAGGAGCAGCGTGGTAAGCCAGCTCTTCGGCGGCTCCGCACCGACGGGAACTGCGGGCGGAATGTAATCCGCGACCGGCTCGCCGTTGAGGATCTTCTGTACCGCGTCGGTCACGGCGTCAATGTAGCCGCCGCGATCTGTGGCGAGACCGATCGTTGCGCCCTTCACGCCCTTGCGCAGAGCGCTGTTCTTGTCAACGCGCACGCCGCCGACCGACGCCTTGGCCTCTGAAATGACCGGCTGGATACGGATGTGCGTGCCGTTAGAGAGATAAAGCCAGAGAGTGACATCCAGATTCGGCTCTTTTTCAAACACGATGCGCTGCCCGGCGACGCCGCCCTTGATCTGGAACGGCATCTGGAACGCGGTTCTGCGGGCATTGAGTTTGTCGAAGATCTCCTCAAGCGTGGTGGAATAGGAGAGATCAAATTCACGGGGACTGGTTGCGAATGCTGCCTCTTTCATGGTGCCTGCAAAGTCTGCCATAATTTTCTCCTTTCTGAAAATCGACGTTTGGGGTGTGGGCCGTTCTTCTTGCTTTTGTTCCTTTTGCGTTTTACCCGCGGGCGGCTCAGCCGTTTAACGCGCCGCCGCAGTATTCGCAGCAGCCGTTGGCATCCGGCATGGTTGTCGCTCCGCAGAAGGGGCAGGTGACCGCCATTTTGGGCGCGGCGGCTGCCGCGGCCTCGTCGCGGACACGCTGCCGCGCCTCGGTGAGAGTGTTTTTGATCTCCTGACCCATCGCCGTATACTCCTTGTAATCGTGGTTAAGGCTCGGGTTCGGCTTGCGCACAAGCGGCACGCCGCCGGAGGGCGTCGTCTCAACGCTTGAGCTGTTCAGCTTGAAACGCATTTCGTCAAAATACCTGTGGTTCACGCGGATCACAACATAAAAGTCATAGCTGAACGTGTATCGCGGGGGATTATAGCTTACGCGCTTATTCTCCTTGTCGGTGGTGTATTCCTCGCTGCGCTCCTCGTCGATGTCGAGATCGACGCCGGTCACCTGCGAGAAATCGATCACGTCGGGGTTGGCGTCGGTATAGTTCCGCGCGCGCGTGACGATGAATTTTCCGGCGTCCTCGTCGATAAGCACCTTCGTATCCTCACCGTAGCTGCGCGTCACATGGAGCGCCGCAACGGCATTGCGGTTTTCCTCACGGTAGGCAAGCTGCTCGCGGATCTCCTCCACGGTGCTGCTGCGCCGGTCGGAAAACCAGGGTGAGAGCTTCGCGGAGCAATTTTTGCAGAGGTTGCCGTCCTCCAGCTTACGGTTGCCGAGAAAGCCGATCTTTTCGCCGCAGATGCTGCAATATTTCTTGTCAAACAGTCCCATATGTTTTGATCTCCTTTATGTTTGCTTTTCATAATGATAATGCTGTTTTTTATCCGCCCCGGGGCGGAGCGCCGGTCAGTCCTGCCGAGCCTTCTTTTTCCGGACGAGCAGGAGCACAACGACGGCGGCGGCGATCAAAAGCAGCGGCAGAAGCGTGAGCAGGAGGACTCTCCCCACGGAGGAGCCGCTTTTTTCCGCCTTTTCGGGCGCATCGCCCTTTTGGTTTTTCTGCGCGTCGTCCGGCCCGGCAGGAGTTTCGCCGGTGCCGGGCTTCTCGCCCTTGCCGCCGGGCTTCTCGCCCTTGCCGTTCTTATCCGCCGTTTCGGCGGCGGGCGCGTCGGTCGATGCCGCGGGCGTGTCCGTCGGTGCCGCGGGCGTGGGCGTCGGCGCGGCCGTGGGCGAGGCAGCCGGCGCTGCGGTCGTCCCTCCCGACGTGAGCTTGGGGATCGGTCTTGTGCGCACCATGCCGCACGCCGTGCACACCCATTCCTTAACGCCCTCCTGCTCCGTCGTCGGCGCCAGGACGATCGTCCCTTCGTTCCAGGCGTGTTCCGTCTTGGGGATCCCTCGGCTCTCCGTCACGCCGCAGGCTGCGCACTCCCGCTTCTGCATACCTTCCTCCATGCAGGTGGCCTGCGTTGTAGTGAACCACGCGCCGAATTTATGTCCCGTCTTGGGGATGGCGCGGCTCTCCGTCGCGCCGCAGGTTGCGCACTCCCGCTTCTGCATGCCTTCCTCCATGCAGGTGGCCTGCGTCGTGGTAAACCACGCGCCGAAGCTGTGCCCCTTGGCGGGCGTCGTGGTGGTCCCCCCATCCGCGCCGCAGTCGTCGCAGACAAATTCGGTATATCCCGGAGTGGTGCAGGTAGCGAATACTTGCTTCCAGACGACCCAGAAGTGACCCGTGGCAGGTTCTGTGGAGCGCCCCTGGCTCGCAGGGCAATTCCGGCAGTAGGTGTAGTATTCTCCTGCCGTGGTGCAGGTAGGCTCTTTTGTATAGTACTTATACCAGCTGTGGCCCGTTGCCGGCACGAGCTCTGGATACCACTTGTTGCATGTACTGCAATAGGCTCGCTTCTCGCCGGCTTTTGTGCAGGTGGGCTCTTTAACGATCTCCCACGGCCCGAATTCGTGGGGCACGATGTCGCCGATGGAAAAGACGCGGCTCCACCCGCAGACGGTACATTTCAGTTCGTAGTATCCTCCCTGCAGGCAGGTTGGCTTTTTCTCATCGGTCTGTATAACGTTTTCATGATGTTCCGGATTATTGTCGTCCGGCGAGCATGCAAGTGCCGTGACCGTGAGCAGCGCCGCCGCGAGCGCGAGCGCCGGAATAAATCGCAGGAGCTTTTTCATCTTTCACCGTTCCTTTCAAAGTATGTCGATCACGCCCGCGAGATACGTTGGCGACACCGACGCATAGATAAAATCATCGGCCAGCTGATCCTTCACCGTCTGCCGCACCTCGGCGGCAAGCTGTTCGTCCGCGTTCTCATCCACCAGAAGGAGAACCTTGCAGTCCCACCCGAGGTTTTTTACCGCGCTGCAGAGTCTGAGCCGCTCGCTCAGCTTCCAGATGCCCTGTCGGATGACCTCCATCACCAGCACATTGGCATGACAGCTTCGGCAAAGCGCAAGCGTATCCTCCGGTTTTGAAGAGCGATAGACGATGAAGTCCGGATCGTATCCCGCAAGCACCTGCATGACTGCCTCTGCCAAAAGGCCGCCCTGCAAATCCAGCACGATTCTTCGCATCTGTGCTTCTCCACCGCCTTTCCCTTTTTAGAGTGCTTCAACTATATATTAGCCGATCGTCTTCTCTCGCGCACCCGCCGATTGGATAGGGTTTGCATTTATTTTCTGTTCCGGGCCATATCCCCTTCCCGCTCTCCGCAAAGCGTCCAAAACCGCATTGCTCTTTTCCTGTCTGCATGATATACTGCATTTGAATGCGTGGAGCCGGAAGGAGCACGGAATGAGTAAAGCGACAAAAAAGAGCCTTTTGTATGCGCTTGCCGCGCTGGGGCTTATCGCGCTTGCCATGTGGCTTCGTTATGCCAGCCGAACGGTGCTCCATTCTCCGGTTTATAACCATTTGCGCAGCGGAATTTATATCTTCCTGCTGTGCGCATGGTGCCACTCTGTCCGGGTCCGCATTGTGCAGACGCAGGTGCAGCGCTATTTGCTGGCGATTTCGATGCTGATGGTGCTGTGGCTTCTCCTGCGCTCAATCAAGTTTTCCATTGCCAATACAGATGCGGAGCGCTGGCTCTGGTATTTTTACTATGTCCCGATCCTCTTTATCCCCATGCTCTCGGTATTTGTCTCCCAGTCGCTGGGAAAGCCGGAGGACTTTCATTTGCCGCGGTGGACAAAACTGTTGTATGTGCCGACAGTGCTGCTCCTGCTGCTCGTTTTAACAAACGATCTGCATCAGCGGGTGTTTTCCTTTCCGTCCGGCGTTTTGTCGGACGCCGCGTACCGTTATGAGAGAGGATATTTCTTCGTGCTCGGCTGGGAGCTCTTTTGTGCGGCGCTCTCGCTTTTTATGATCGTGACAAAATGCCGTATCCCGCACACGAAGAGAGTCCGCTTGCTGCCGCTGGTGCCGTTTGCGCTTTCGCTGGCATATGTTTATGCGTATGCCGAAAAGATCCATTGGGTCTGGGTGCTGGCGGGAGACATGACGGTCGCCCAGTGCCTGATGTTTACCGGCATTTTTGAAAGCTGCATCCAATGCGGACTCATCCAGTCCAACCGCGGATACGATGAGCTTCTGGAAGCGACAACGCTTCCTGTGCAGATCACGGATGAAACTTTTTGCACGAAGCACGCATCCGCTACGATGCGGCCGCCGCTTCCGCAAAGTGAGCTGCGGCAGATAACGCAGGATACCGTACAGCTCGACGATGATACGCTTTTGAAACGCCATAAACTGCGCCGCGGCTGGGCGTTCTGGAAGGAAGACGTTTCGGAGCTGAATCAGCTCCGGCAGGAGCTGGAGCTGACGTGCGACGAGCTTCGCGATGTAGGCGACGTTTTGGCGGCGGAGAATGCGCAGCACGCAAGACTTTTAAAGCTGACGGAAGAAAACCGTCTCTATGACATGATGGAGGCGCAGACTGCCCGGCAGATCGCCATGCTGCAGGAGCGGCTGACTGAGCTGAAAAAAACGGATGATCCGGCGCGGGCAGAGCGTCTGCTCGGACAGATCATCGTCATCGGAACCTATATTAAGCGGAGAAACAACCTGATTTTTGTCGGCGTACAGCGCGGGTCAATTTCCGTGCAGGAGCTGCGGCTCTGCCTGAACGAGTCTGCGGAAAATCTCTGCCTGTACGGCGCGGAGTGCTCGGCGCTCATCAAGGGGGACGGGCAGCTTTCCATTGAGCAGGCAACGGCGGCCTATTCCCTTTTTGAAGCGGTTGTGGAGGCAGAGCTTGACTCGCTGCGCTCGCTGCTGGTTTCCATAGAGGTCGGCGAAGCGCTGCATATGAATCTCTGTATTTCCGGCGAGGCTCCCCTCCGCCATCTGAAAGATCCATTCCCCGCGCTCGAATGGGAAGAGGATGAGGACGGCCTGCAATATGTCATGCTCCGGGTGGAGAAATCGGGAGGGAAATAGAAGCATATGGACAGGATCAAAGAGAGCTTTGACAGTCTGCCCATTGCGGTCTGCTTTTTTGATAAAAACGGCGTGGTGCGGCTTATTAACCACCGAATGCTTGCCATAGCAAGCCAGCTGCGCAAAGGCGGCATTCAGACGCTTGCGGAGCTGCATGATGCCCTGCGCTCACCGCCGCCAACCGTCCGCTGTCTGGATCCGCAGCTTTATATTTTCCGGTTTTCCGACGGCACGGAGCTGCGCTTTGCAGAGGAAAGCATCAAAACGGCGGCGGGGCTTACTTATACGCAGGTCACCGCCGCGGATGTCACGGAGCTTATGTGGCGGCAGAAGCATCTGCAGGAGGAAAGCGCAAAGCTGGCGAAGGCAAATGAGCGGATGCGAAGGCTGTTTGAGCAGATGCCGGAGATCATCCGGCAGGAAGAGACCCTTGCCATGAAGCTGCGTGTGCATGACGATATCGGTCACAGCATCCTTGCCGTGCGCCGCGCGCTGATCCGGCGGGCCGGGTTGGAAGAGCTTCGCGCAGGCGCGGCGTTGTGGGAACAGTCCATCGCGGTGCTTTACCGCTCCAACCGGATAACGGCTTCGCCCGAACCGATGAAGGTGGCTGTCCGGCGCGCCGCGGAAATGGGCGTCCGGGTTCTGACGGAAGGAAAGCCGCCGGAATCGCGGAGTTTCTGCGAGACGGTCTCGCTGGCAATTCGGGAATGCGCGGCCAACTGCGCCCGTCATGCCGGCGGCACGGAGCTATATGTACGCTTTCAGCCGATGTGCGGCCGCACCGAAGTTTTTCTTACCAACAACGGCGCTGCACCGAAGGAGAAAATCACGGAGGGCGGCGGTCTATCCATGCTGCGTCACCATGTGGAAGAGACAGGCGGCAGAATGGAGATACAGAGCTTACCCCGCTTCTCGCTTATGCTCAGTCTGCCGGAAAAGGAGGAAACAGCGCATGAGAGTGGTGATCGTTGAAGACCAGACCATGGTCCGAAGCTTGCTGGAAAGCTATTTCCTTGCGGAGGACGGGAATCAGATCGTCGCGTCCATTCCCGGCGCGAAGCAGGCCGTTGAGGTGTGCAGAGCAAGCCCCGTCGATCTCGTTTTGATGGACGTGCAGACGGAGCACCGGGAAAACGGATTGGTTGCCGTCCGTCAGATCAAAGCCGAGCGTCCGCAGATAAAAATTGTTGTTGTGACCTCGCTGCTTGACGGCGCGGTTTTGGAGGAAGCAAAGTCGGCGGGGGCGGACAGCCTGTGGTATAAGGATTCCGCAAAAAACCGCCTGATGGAGGTCGTCCGCCGGACGATGGCCGGCGAGCGTGTCTTTCCGGACGCACCGCCTACGGTGGAGATCGGCATGGCAAAAAGCACGGAATTCACCAAAACGGAGATGAAGGTGCTGCGGCATCTGCTGCGCGGCCTCTCCTATACGCGCATCGCAGCGGAGATGGGCTGCGAGATGTCAACGGTCAAATTCCATGTGGCGAATATGCTGCAGAAAACCGGACTGGAAAACAAGCTTCAGCTTGCGCTGGCAGTCAGCAACACCAAGCTGGTCGCCGATCTGTCGGAAGAGTAACGGCGTTTGCCGTGCGGCTTGTCCCGCGTTGCATTTTCCGGCACGGCCGCGGCAGGCGCGTGATAGCCGCGCCCGCGCCGTCGGAGCCATATTATACATATAATGAATGTGCCGCACCGTTTCGACAACGACAACGGTGCGGCACTTGTTTATTCCACTCGTTTTTCAGGTCTCAAACCCCAGCATGATCCCGCCGCGCTCGGCATAATAGCTGCACAGTCCCCGCAGAGGATCGCATCTCACATCCGCCGCCGGAAAGCGCTGCCGGATCTCGGTGCAGAGCTCCTGCGCGAACGCCTCGTTCTGGCAATGACCGATCCGGACGCTTCCTCCCCCGTAGCCGAGCCGCTCCAGCTCGCACAGCATGAAATGCTGCGTCTTTCGCCCTCCCCGGCATTTTCCGAGCATCTCCAGCGTTCCCTCGGCGCTGGCCTGTCCGGCGGCGCGGATCCCAAGGACGCCCGCCATCGTTGCCGTGAGCCTGCTGATCCGGCCGTTCTGCGCAAGGTTATGCATGGATTCCAAGGCGAAAAGCAGGTGGGTGCGTCTTTGATATGCCTTCAGATTTTCGCATACCTCGTCAAAGCCGGCGCCGGAGCTTTGCTCGGAAAGCGCTTTTTCAAGAAGGAGGGTGATCTCCGGCCCGGCGGAAAGGGTGTCCACCACATGGATACGCCGGGCAGGGTTGCGCTCCGTGCAGTTTTTCCCCGCCGCGCAGGCGGCGTTATAGCTGCCCGACAGACTGCTTGTAATGGTAAACGCGATCACGTCGCCGCTCTCGCCGAAAGCGCTTTCCCAGTCCGCGACATTCGGACACGCGCTGTAGGATCGGCCCCTTGTGCTGCGGAGCGTGCTGACCATCGCGTCAACATCCAGAGAAGCATCATCCCGGAACTCTTCGGTTTCGGTGCGTATAGTAAGCGGAACGCTGACAAAGTCCGCTCCGTCCAGCGTAAGAAGATTGCAGCTGGAATCTGCCGCAATACGAAACTGGTTCATTGTGTATCCTCCGAATCGCAGAAAGCGTTTTATCCGGTTTTGAAAAGCCGATCGGGTGGATTCTATCAGATTTTTATCATTCCGTCAACAGCTTTTAAAAAACCGTTAAAGAATTTTTGCAAAACCGTTGTGCTTTCCGTGCGAAACGTATATAATGGCAGCATGGAACAGGAAGTGAAGAGAATGATCGAGGATATGGAGAGTTTCCGTCTGCCGCGCTATGCCCAGATCCCGAATGTAGGGCTATATCTGGAGCAGGTGGTGCGATATGTCAACGCCCATCTTGCACCGCTGGGGGAGCCGGAGTTGACAAGCTCCATGGTGAGCAATTACGTCAAGCAGAGCCTGATCCCCGCGCCAATAAAAAAGACATACCCATCGGAGCACCTTGCGCGGCTTTTGTTTATCGCCGTGGTCAAGCCCGTTGTCCCGCTGGAGGGGCTTCGGCTGATGTTCAGCATACAGGAGGATAGCTATCCCCTTCCGGTCGCCTACGACTATTTCTGCGACGAATTTGAAAACATGCTCGGCGCAGCGTTCGGGATAGCTCCTGCTCGGGAAGGTCTTGGCGAAACGCAGTCCGACGCAAAGGATCTGCTTCGCAACACGATCTCTGCCACCGTCAACAAGGTCTATCTGGATCGGTTTCTGGAGGAGTACCAAAGACGGCGGGAAACGGAGCGCCCCGGGGCGCAGCAGAAATCACGAAAGTAATTGCCGAAAAAAGGATAGCAGCAGGCCTGCCTTATCTCCGTTTGAAAGGACGGTTCAGCTTCGGCTGTACCGTCCTTTTCTCCTTTCTGCGCGCTGTCCCTGCAGCCTTATCGGCGGCGGGAGCGCTCTGTTCCGGCCGCTGATCGAGCGCATAGCTTGCGGAAAAAAACCTTTCATTGAAACGCGATCCGGTCGTGCCGGGCTTTGCCTCGCACGAAACGCTGCTCTGCTCCCCCGAGCGGAAGTTCTGCTCCAACCGCGTGAAGATGGACGCCGATCTCAACACGAACATCCGCCGTCTCCAC
>ERZ1503820.536-NODE-536-length-11186-cov-6.412901_pt1 | contig 11186 bp, 8 predicted proteins | sample MGYA00571766_ERZ1503820 | MGnify/ENA primary metagenome ERZ1503820 (study PRJEB39906, sample SAMEA3182086) | gut metagenome | biome: human; feature: gut; material: Stool; isolation source: human stools | place: Canada | collected 2013-01-21 ...
ACCTGCGGGGCAAGGCGGCCGATGTTGATGGAGTTCGCGCTCGACAGGCGCACGCCCTTGCCCGCGAGCAAGCTTTCGCCGCCGACCTTGGCAAAGACCTGCTTGACGGCAGTCTGCGCGTCGTCGAAGTTGCCGCGCACCGCGGCGACACAGGTATTGTCGCCGCCCTGCGTGACCATCTGCGCCTTCTGCACGGCGGACACGCCGCCGTCCGGGTAAAAGACGATGATCTTCGTGCCCACGACGTCGCAGAAGCCCTCCATCGCGGCCTTGCCGGTGTCGCCGGAGGTCGCGGTGAGGATCAAAATTTCATCGTCCACGCCGCACTTCTTCTTTGCCGCCGTCATCAGGTGCGGCAGCATCGAGAGCGCCACATCCTTGAAGGCGCTCGTGGGGCCGCGGAACAGCTCGAGCACCGTGTCCTCACCGACCGGAACGGTGGGGGTCAGGTCCTCGGTCTCGAATTTGCCGGTGTAGGCGGCATGGACAAGCTGCTCCATCTCCGCGTGTGTGAAGTCGGGCAGCAGCGCACATAATATCTCCGTCGCCATGCCCTGCGTGGAGAGCGTCAGGCAGCGCTGCCAGTCGAAGTCCAGCCCCGAGAGGGCCGGCATGGCGTACAGCCCGCCGTCGGGGGCAAGGCCGTTCAGGATCGCTTCGGCGCTCGATGCGGTGAGGGCCGCGTTCCGCGTGCTTTGATAGTTCATATTAAAAATACCTCCGCTTTTCGGTTTTTTTCATTTGCCATATCAAAATATTTTTTCGATTGCCTATTGCATTTCGACAATGCTCATGTTATATTGTTCCCATCAAAAAGTCAAGTGTTTTTCTACCACGGACATTTCCGTGCAAACTGCACAAATCGTCCATACTTGGCGGATTTTACAGAGAGAAAGGCAGGCACACCCCATGAACATTGCATTGCTCGGCTTCGGCACCGTCGGCAAAGCCTTCTACGAGCTCACGCTCGGGCGGAGCGATCTGCGCGTGACGAGCGTTTTATCCCGCCGTCCGCGCCCGGAGCTTCCCTGCACCGTGACAAATGATTTCGACGAGATCGTGCGCGACCGCTCGGTCGGCATCGTGGTCGAGGTCATGGGCGGACTGGAGCCGGCTTACCGTTATATCTGCGCGGCCATGCGCGCGGGCAAGCATGTCGTCACCGCGAACAAGCAGCTCGTGTGCGCGCACTACGACGAGCTGCTGGAGCTTGCGAGGGAGTGCGGCGTGTCGCTGCGCTGCACGGCGGCGGCGGGCGGCGGCATCCCGTGGCTCACGTCCCTCTCCCGCGCCGCGCGGCTCGATGAGATCACCGTCGTCGGCGGCATCCTGAACGGCACGACGAACTACATGCTCTCAGCCATGACGGCCTCCGGCGTCGATTATACCACCTGTCTGCGCGAGGCGCAAGCGCTCGGTTACGCCGAGGCCGATCCCACCGCGGACGTGGAGGGCTACGACGCGCGGCGCAAGCTGGTGCTCAGCGCGAACCTCGCCTTCGGCGCGTCGGTGCAGGAGGAGGAGATCCCCTGCTTCGGCATCTCGAGCGTGGAGAAAAAGGACTTCGCCGCCTGGCGCGAGCTGGGCAGGGTCTGCAAGCTCTTCGTCCGCGCCGAGCGGCACGAGGGCCGCATCTCCGCCTTTGTCTGCCCCACGCTCTTCCCCGCCGCGTCGCCGGTCGCGCAGACGAACGGCACGGGCAACCTCGTCACCCTGCGCGGCGCGCGCTTCGGCGAGCTGAGCTTTTCCGGCGCGGGCGCGGGCGGTTATCCCACCGGCAGCAGCGTGCTGAGCGACTGCGTGGACGTCATCGAGGGCTGCCCGAGCTTTTATGTCTCGCGGCACGAGGCGAAGCACATCGACAATTCTGCGGCGGCCGGCCGCTTCTACCTGCGTACGGGCAGCGAGACCGTCTGCACCGGGCCCATCACCGTCGCCGAGGCCTTTGCGCGCGCCGAGCGCGCGCGCTCGTGCGGCGAGCCGGTATTCTTAGCAAGGATCGAGGAGGAGTAAAGGAAAATGCTTAAGGTTCTGAAATTCGGCGGCTCGTCGCTCGCCGACGCCCAGCAGTTCGCCAAGGTCAAGGCCATCGTGGAGGCCGACGAGTCCCGCCGCGTGGTCATCGTGTCCGCGCCCGGCAAGCGCTTTTCCGGCGACCACAAGATCACCGACCTTTTGTACCTCTGCGCCGCGCACATCAAATACGGTGTGAGCTGCGAGGAGATTTTCGACATGATCCGCACGCGCTATCTCGAGATCGCGCACGACTGCGGTCTGAAGCTCGACCTGAATCCCGACTTCGACGCCCTGTGGGCGAAGATGCAGGAGGGCATCGAAAAGGACGAGCTGGCCTCGCGCGGCGAATACTTCTCCGCGCGATTGATGGCCGAGTACCTCGGCTACGAGTTCCTCGACGCCGCCGAGTGGGTGAAGTTCCGCTTCGACGGCACGGTGGATACCGACGCGACCTACGAGGCGCTGCGCCGCGCCGCGGGCGACCGCAGCGTGGTCATTCCCGGCTTCTACGGCGTGATGCCCGACGGGCGCATCCGTACCTTCTCCCGCGGCGGCAGCGACATCACCGGTGCGCTGGCGGCAGCGGCGCTGGACGCCGACGTGTACGAAAACTGGACAGACGTCTCCGGCATTCTGATGGCCGACCCGCGCATCGTGGACGATCCCGCGCCCATCCGCCACCTCACCTACGGCGAGCTGCGCGAGCTGAGCTACATCGGCGCGCAGGTGCTCCACGAGGGCACCATCTTCCCCGTACGTGAGAAGAACATCCCGCTCAACATCCGCAACACGAACGATCCGGAGCACCCCGGCACCACCATTCTCGAGAGCATCGAGGAGGACACAAACGACGGCAGCTTCATCACCGGCATCGCGGGCAAGAAGGGCTTCTCCGTCATCACCATCGCCAAGACCGGTATGTCCGGCGACCCCGGCACGCTCGTGCGGATCCTGGAAATTCTCGCCAAGCACGAGGTCAATGTGGAGTATATCCCCTCCGGCATCGACATCATCTCGCTGGTGGTGGAGAGCAAAAAGGTCTCCAAATGCCTCTACGCCATGCTGGGCGAGCTGCAAAAAGAGGTGCAGCCGAATAAGATAACGGTGACGGAGCACATCGCGGTCGTCGCGGCGGTCGGCCGGAAGATGGCGTACCGCCCCGGCGTTTCCGGCAAGATCTTTGCCAAGCTCGGTGAGAACGGCGTGAACATCCGCATGATCACGCAGGGTCCCGAGGAGCTGAACATCATCGTCGGCGTGGAGGAAAAGGACTTCGCGCAGGCCATTCGCGTACTGTATGACAGCTTTGTCAAGGAACATATTTAAGGAAAAGGTGAGGGCAATACCATGAAGCTTTATAATGTAGGCATTCTCGGCGCGACGGGCGCCGTGGGTCAGGAAATGATGAAAATTCTGCTCGAGCGCAAGTTCCCCGTCGGCGAGCTGCGCCCCATCGCCTCCGCGCGCAGCGCGGGCAGCGAGATCGACTTCGGCGGCAGGAAGTGCACGATCGTCGAGGCGTCGGACGACGCCTTTGAGGGTCTCGACATCGTGCTCGGCGCGGCGGAGAACGACATTGCCGAGCGCTTCGCGCCCGCCATCGTTAAGGCCGGCGCGGTGTTCGTCGACAACTCCAGCGCCTTCCGTCTCGATCCCAAGGTGCCGCTGGTCATCCCCGAGATCAACCCCGAGGACGTGAAGTGGCGCAGCGGCATCATCTCCAACCCCAACTGCACCACCATCGTCACCCTCGTCGCCATCAACGCGCTGGCGAAGGAAAGCCCCATCGAGACCATCATCGCCAGCTCCTATCAGGCGGTCTCCGGCGCGGGCAAGAACGGCATCGACGAGCTGCACGATGAGGTCGCGGCGCTCGCCGCGGGCAAGCCCGTCGAGCCGAAGGTGTTCCAGTACCAGATCGCCTACAACGTCATCCCCCAGATCGGCGGTGAGGCGTACATGGGCTACACGAGCGAGGAGATGAAGATGCAGAACGAGGGCCGCAAGATCCTCCACCTGCCCGAGATGAAGGTCAGCTGCACCTGTGTGCGCGTGCCCGTGGTGCGCAGCCACTCCGTCTCCGTCGTGCTGCGCACAAAGGAAAAGATCAGCGTCGAGCGCGCGCGTGAGCTGATCGCCGCCGCGCCCGGCTGCAAGCTGACCGACGACCTTGCGAGCAAGGTCTACCCCATGCCGCTCGACACGAGCGATCAGGACCTCGTCTACGTCGGCCGCATCCGCGACGATCTGACCGACGAGCGCGGGCTGAACCTCTGGTGCTGCGGCGACCAGGTCCGCAAGGGCGCGGCGACCAACACCGTACAGATCGCGGAGCTGCTGCTCGAAAAATAAAGGCATTTTTGTGAAAGGGAGCCTCTGTCCGACGCCGGGCAGAGGCTCCCTTTGTTCATTGCGACATTTTTCTTGCTGTTTTTTTGGTAAGATGGACAGGGCAAAGTGCTTTGACTTTTTGGGAAGAGACTGCTACAATAAAAGAAAAGTGGAAACGTTACCGGTAAGGTTCCCGGAAACGGGCTTTGATTTTTTCATGCAGAGGGTGTCGCCATGACCATCAAGGACATTGCAAAGCTCAGCGGCGTGGGCGTGAGCACGGTCTCCCGTGTACTCAACGACCGCCCCGACGTGAGCGAGGAAAGCCGCCGCCGCGTGCTGGAGGTCATTGCCGAGCACAACTATCTGCCCAACAATTCCGCGCGCAGCCTTGTGCGCACGAAGTCCGACACCGTCGGCCTTGTGGTGCGCGGCGTGCAGAACCCCTTCTACACCGATATCATCCGCGCCATCGAGCATAAGCTCGACCTTGCGGGCTACACGATGGTCATGCGTCAGATCGCCTCCGGCGATGACGAGGTGAAGTGCGGCGCGGTGATGGAGCGCGAAAAGCGCCTGCAGGGCCTCATTTTTCTCGGCGGACGCTCGGATTACTCTCCCGCGGAGCTGGCGCTGCTCAACGTGCCCTTTGTCTGCTGCACCTACACCAACGCCTACGGCACGCTCGATCCGAGCAAGTATTCCTCCGTCTCCATCGCCGACGAGCAGGAGGCCTACCGCGCGGTCATGGAGCTGGCCAAAAAGGGCCACCGCCGCATCGCGGCGCTGACCGCCGACCCCGACGACAGCTCCATCTCCCAGCTGCGCTACTCCGGCTACGCCCGCGCGCTGCGCGAGCTGGGCATCCCGCCCGAGGAGGAGGACGTCATCTGCGCGGACGATTTCACCGTGGAAAGCGGCTGCCGCGCCATGCGCGAGCGGCTGAAGCGTCCGGCGGACTTCACCGCCGTCTTTGCCATCGCGGACGATATGGCGATCGGCGCGATGCGCGCCCTGCGCGAGAGCGGGCGCAGCATTCCCGAGGACTGCTCCATCATTGCCATCGACGGCATCAATGTCTCCGAGTACATCCATCCCATGCTCACCACCCTCTGCCAGCCGATGACGGCTATGGGCACGAAGAGCGTCGAGCTGCTGCTCGGCGTCATCCGCGGCGGCGCGCACGACCATCTGACGCTGCCGACCACCCTGCGCGCGGGTGAATCCGTGCGCGACCTGACGAAATGATTTTCCCGCGCCGAGCGCGTGAAAATAAATTTGAATAAGGAGATCAATGAAACATGAAGAAGTATCTTGCGCTTGTCCTGGCACTTGTTATGGCTCTCAGCCTCGTTGCCTGCGGCAACAAGACGGCCGAGGAGCCCTCCGGCGACGGTGACGCCACCGAGGCCGCCGGCCGTGTGTTCTGGCTGAACTTCAAGCCCGAGGCGGACGGCACCCTGCAGAAGGTCGCCGCCATGTACACCGAAAAGACCGGTGTGCCCGTCACCATCCAGACCGCCGCGTCCGGCACCTACAACGAGACCCTGACCGCCGCGATGGATAAGGAAGCGCCTCCCACGATGTTCGTCGTCGGCAACCAGGCCGCCGTGGACACCTGGGGCGACTACTGCTACGACCTGACCGGCACCCCCATCGCGGGTGAGCTGACCACCGACGCCTACAACCTCTACGACGCCGACGGCAAGCTCTGCTCCATCGGCTACTGCTATGAGTGCTACGGCATCATCGTCAACGAGGATCTGCTGGCGAAGGCCGGCTATCAGCTCAGCGACATCACCAACTTTGAGACCCTCAAGGCCGTTGCGGAGGACATCCACTCCCGCGCCGCCGAGCTGGGCTTCGACGCCTTCACCTCCTCCTCCATGAGCAGCGACTCCAGCTGGCGCTTCACCGGCCACCTCGCCAACCTCGAGTATTACTATGAGTCCGTGGACGATCCCGACGCCTGGAAGGTCTGCCCCCCGAGCATCAAGGGCACCTACATGCAGAACTTCAAGAACCTCTGGGATCTCTACATCAACAACAGCGCGGTCGCTCCCTCCACCCTTGCTGCCGGCGGCTATGACGCTCAGGCCGAGTTCGGCAAGGAGCAGGCTGTGTTCTATCAGAACGGCTCCTGGGAGTGGGCGGCTCTGACCGGCACCGGCGATGGTCAGTACGGTCTTGACAACCTCTCCATGATCCCCTTCTACTGCGGCGTTGCCGGTGAGGAGAAGGCCGGTCTGAACTGCGGCACCGAGAACTGCTGGGCCGTGAACGCCAAGGCCTCCGCCGAGGACATTCAGGCTACGCTCGACTTCATGTATTGGCTCGTCACCGACGCTGAGGTCTCCCGTATGCTCGTCGATGAATTCGCCGTCATGCCCTACAAGCAGGCTGCCGAGTCCACCTGCGGCTTCCTGGCCGACGCCAACGCCTATACCGCCGAGGGCAACTACGTCATGCCCTGGGTCACCAACTTCCAGCCCAACGTCGACGCCTACCGTGAAGCCATCGTCGCCGCGATGAACCAGTATGACAACGATCCCACCGACGCCAACTGGGAGCAGGTCAAGACCGCGTTCGTGGACGGTTGGGCCGTGCAGTACGCTGCCGCCAACGGCTAAGCGTCTCCATACCGCAAAACCTACCATTCTTATGAAGAGGGCGGGCCTTCGCCCGTCCTCTTCTTCTACCACGGCAGAGGCCGCAAGAGGCCCGCGCCGTGCTCAGTCAATCTATCTCGATGGGAGTGATCGAATTGAAGCGTAAACACGACGCAGCAGCCGTCAACAGCTCGCTCGTCCGCCGCCCGATCCGGCGGTGGGCCCCGCTGTTCATGGGTCCCATGCTCTGCGCCTTCGCCATTGGCTTCGTCTATCCGTTCTGCAAGGGCGTGTACCTCTCGTTCTGCAAGTTCAAGACGACCTCGGACGCGCAGTTCATCGGCTTCGGCAACTACATCAAGGCGCTGAACGACGCGAGCTTTGTCCATTCGTTCTGGTACACGGCGCTCTTTGCGCTCGTCTCGCTCGTGTTCATCAACGTGCTGGCCTTCGCCGTAGCCTATGCCCTCACACAGGGCATCAAGGGGAGCAATCTCTTCCGCACGGTGTTCTTCATGCCGAACCTCATCGGCGGCATCGTGCTGGGCTATGTGTGGTCGATGATCTTCGACGGCATCCTCTCGCGCTACGGCACGTCGATCCTGCTGGAGACGAAATACGGCTTCTGGGGCCTCATCATCCTCATGTGCTGGCAGCAGGTCGGCTATATGATGATCATTTACATTGCCGGCTTGCAGGCTGTGCCCGAGGATATGCTCGAGGCCGCGAAGATCGACGGCGCGAACCGCTGGCAGACACTCTGGAAGGTCACCATCCCGAACGTGATGCCCTCCATCACCATCTGCACCTTCCTCACGCTGACGAACAGCTTCAAGCTCTTCGACCAGAACCTCGCCCTCACGGGCGGTCAGCCCTACATCATCCAGTCCGACGGCTCAGCCATCAAGACGACTGAGATGCTGGCGCTGAACATCTACAACACGTTCTACGGGCAGAACGTCAACTCCCGCGGCACCGCGCAGGCCAAGGCCGTTTTGTTCTTCCTGCTCGTCGCCGCCATCGGTTTGATCCAGCTGCGCGCTACACGCAAAAAGGAGGTGCAGCAGTAATGAACGGTTCCCTTTCCGCCGAACGCCGCCGCAAGACCATTCTTTCGGTCGTGCTGGCCTTTATCTGCATCCTCTACATCCTGCCGGTGCTGGCTGTGGTAGTCAACTCCTTCAAGCTCAACACCTATGTCAAGACCGAGACCTTTGCCCTGCCCACCGCCGAGAGCTTTGCCGGCTGGGCGAACTACATCAAGGGCGTTACCTTCGGCAACTATCCCTTCTGGAAGTCCGCGTTTTACAGCCTTTTCATCACGCTCGTCTCCACGGCGCTGATATTGCTGTGCACCTCGATGGCCGCGTGGTACATCGCCCGCGTGAACAGCAAGCTCTGCCGCAGCGTCTATTACCTCTGCGTCTTTTCCATGGTCGTGCCGTTCCAGATGGTCATGTTCACCCTCTCCAAGACCGCCGACCGCGTGAAGATACCCTACTTTAACTTTGCGAGCGGCAGTCTCGAAAAGGTCGCGCTCAACACGCCCTGGACCATTCCCATCATCTATCTCGGCTTCGGCGCGGGGCTTGCCATCTTCATGTTCGTGGGCTTCGTGAAGTCCATCCCGCTGGAGATCGAGGAGGCCGCCGCCATCGACGGCTGCGGTCCGCTGCGCACCTATTTCTCCGTCGTGTTCCCGATGCTGCGGCCTACGATGATCTCCGTCGGCATTCTCGAGATCATGTGGGTGTGGAACGACTATCTGCTCCCCTATCTCGTGCTCGACAGCACCAAGTACAAGACCATTCCCATCCATATCCAGTACCTCAAGGGCAGCTACGGCACGGTCGATCTCGGCGCGACGATGGCGCTCATCTTCCTGAGCATCGTCCCCGTCATCATCTTCTACCTCTGCTGCCAGAAACACATCATCAAGGGCGTCGCGGCCGGCGCCGTGAAAGGCTGATCTCACATGAATCGTTCCTCCGGCATTCTGATGCCGATCTCCTCGCTCCCCTCGCCCTACGGCATCGGCACGTTCGGCAAGGCGGCGTATGACTTTGCCGATTTTCTCCACGCGGCGGGACAGGGCTACTGGCAGCTTCTGCCGCTCGGCCCCACAAGCTACGGCGACTCGCCGTATCAGAGCTTTTCGACCTTTGCGGGCAACCCGTACTTCATCGACCTCGATCTGCTCATCAAGGATAAGCTGCTCACGCGCAAGGAGGTCACCTCCTGCGCGTGGGGCTCGGAGCCGCGCTACGTCGACTACGGCAAAATTTACGAGAGCCGCTTCGCGCTGCTCGAAAGGGCCAAGGTGCGCGGCTGGGAGCGCGACCGCGAGGCGGTCGCCGCCTTCGAATCGGAAAACAGCCGCTGGCTGCCGGACTACGCGCTCTTCATGGCGCTCAAGCGGCATTTCGGCATGAAGTCCTGGACCGAATGGCCCGACGAGGGCGCGCGGCTGCACCGGGCCGACTCGCTCGAGCGCTACCGCGCGGAGCTGCGCGGGGACGTGGAGCTGTTCACCTACATTCAGTTTCTCTTCTTCCGGCAGTGGAGTGCGCTCAAGAGCTACATCAACGGTCTCGGCATCCGCATCATCGGCGACATCCCCATCTATGTGGCGATGGACTCCTCCGACGTGTGGAGCGAGCCGGAGAAATTCCAGCTCGACGAGCGAAACGTGCCCGTTGAGGTCTCCGGCGTGCCGCCGGACTACTTCAGCGCCGACGGTCAGCTCTGGGGCAACCCACTCTACGACTACGAGGCCATGCAGAAGGACGGCTTTGAGTGGTGGATCCGACGCATCGGCGGGGCGGCGAAGCTCTACGACGTCATCCGCATCGACCACTTCCGCGGCTTCGAGAGCTACTGGGCCGTGCCCTATGGCGAGACGACCGCGAAAAACGGCCGCTGGGTCAAGGGCCCCGGCATGGCGCTCGTCGGCGTGCTGACCGGCTGGTTCCACGACATCGAGTTCATCGCCGAGGATCTCGGCTATCCCACGCCGGAGGTCACGCAGCTGCTTGCCGACTCGCGTCTGCCCGGCATGAAGGTGCTGGAATTCGCCTTCGACTCGCGCGACACGAGCAGCTATCTGCCGCACAGCTACGGGGAGAACTGCATCTGCTACACCGGCACGCACGACAACGCGCCCCTCGCCCTCTGGCGCACGGAGGCGGATAAGGCGGATATTGCCTTCGCCGTGCAGTACCTTGGGCTCAACGACCGAGAGGGCTTCAACCGCGGCATCATCCGCGGCGGCATGAGCTCGGTGGCAAAGCTCTTCGTCGCGCAGATGCAGGACTGGCTCGACCTCGGCGCGGGCCACCGCATGAACATCCCCGGCACGAGCCGCGGCAACTGGGAGTGGCGTATGCTCCCGGGTGAGGCGAGCAAAAAGCTCGCCGGGCAGATCCGCGAAATGACGCGCATCTACGGAAGATCATAAAAGCTGTGAGCGAAAGGGCTGCCGCCGGCAGCCCTTTTCCATTTGACGCGGGCGCAAAAGCATGGTATCGTAGAGAAAAACGGATGCGCCGCGCCGCGGCGCTTTTTCAGAGGACAGGCCATGAAAAAACTCACCATCGGGATACTCGCCCATGTCGACGCGGGCAAAACGACCCTCTCCGAGGGCCTTTTGTATGCCGCGGGCGCGCTGCGCACGCTCGGCCGCGTCGATCACGGCGATGCCTTTCTGGACACCGAAGCGCTCGAGCGCGAGCGCGGCATCACCATCTTTGCCAAGCAGGCAGTGCTCGACTGCGGCGGCACGCACATCACGCTGCTCGATACGCCGGGCCACGTCGATTTCTCCGCCGAAGCAGAGCGCACCCTGCAGGTGCTCGACTACGCGATCCTTGTCATCAGCGGCACGGACGGCGTGCAGGGCCACACCCGCACGCTCTGGCGGCTGCTGGAGCGCTACGGCGTACCGACGTTCCTCTTCATCAACAAGATGGACCTTGCGGGCGCGGACCGCGCGGCGCTGCTGACGGATCTGCAAAAGAGCTTCGGCGCGTGCGTCGATCTCGGCGCGGAGCCGAACGAGCGCGACGAGCACGCCGCGCTGACCGACGAAGCGGCTCTCGAGGAGCTGCTGGAGCGCGGCGCGCTTTCGGACGACACGCTCGCCGCTTTGATCTCCGCGCGGAAAATTTTCCCCTGCTGCTTCGGCTCCGCGCTCAAAAATGAGGGCGTGGCGGAGTTTTTGCAGCTGCTCAC
>ERZ1503820.554-NODE-554-length-11032-cov-3.878200_pt1 | contig 11032 bp, 12 predicted proteins | sample MGYA00571766_ERZ1503820 | MGnify/ENA primary metagenome ERZ1503820 (study PRJEB39906, sample SAMEA3182086) | gut metagenome | biome: human; feature: gut; material: Stool; isolation source: human stools | place: Canada | collected 2013-01-21 ...
TCGGGCGGCTGGCGCTGGTGCTGCTGGGGATGCTGGCGCTGGACGCGGCGGCCTACGTCCTGTTCGGCCTGCGTGGGTTCCGGGCTTCACTCACGGGCAGCGAGCTGGTCACAGCGCTGCGGGTGATCTTTTCGCTGGGGCTGGTCGCCTGCCAGCTGCTGCTCGCCAGCTGCTTCGGCGCGGGCAGCCGGTACGGCTACACGCTGCGGCGGCTGCAGATCCCGGAGACGCGGGTGCTGCTCTGGAGCGGCGTGTGCAATGCGCTCTGCTTTGCGTGCGTGTGGTGCGTGCAGCTGATGGCTTCGGTCGGCACGGCGGCGCTGCACGCGGCGGACGCGCGGTATGCGGAGGGCGCGCAGGGCATCTTTGTGGATTTTTACCGCAGCGACTTTCTGCACGGGCTGCTGCCGCTGGCGGACGGGTATCTGTGGGTGCGGAACGTGGTGTTCGTGCTGGCGCTCGGGGTATTGACCGCATACATGCAGCTGGGGCTGCGGCGGAAGAACGGCGGGCGGCGGCTGGCGCTGGTCGTGCTGACCGGACTGATGCTGCTGGTGCTGCCGGTCGGGTTCGGCTCCGGCCGGACCGCGGGGATCCTGCAAAGCGCGGCGGTGCTGTTCGCCGCGGGCATATGCGGATATCTTGGATTCCTGCAGGCGCACAACGGAAAGGAGGGCGTCGAGGATGAACTGGACTAAACGGCTCTCCCGCTTCGCCCCGCCGGGCGACGATCTGCGGACGGCGCTCATCGCCTACGTGCTGGCGCTGCTGGTGTTTGTCGTGTTCTGGGGGCTCGGATTCTTCAGCGGCTACCGGCAGGCGCTGCGCGAACTGTATGAGTTCCGCTACGGGGCGCAGGTCTTGCGCAATGGCGCGGTCATGGCGAGCCTCAACAGCCTCATCCGGCACCGGCTCTCGGGGTTCTGGGTGTATCTGCTCGTCTGCGGGTTCAACGCCGCGGCGAACTACGCGTCGTTTTCCCGGCAGTCGAAGAGCATTTACGTCATGAAGCGGCTGCCGAGCGCAAAGGAGCTGCACGTGCGCTGCCTGACGATCCCGGCGGTCGCCTGCGCAGTCGGTTTTCTTGTAAGTCTCATACTGCTCGCGATCTTCGCGGCGGTCTATCACCACGGCGTCCCGGCGCGCTGCATGCCGCCGGCGGAAACTTTACAGATCTGGGAGGCGTATTTCTGATGCTGGAAATCAAGGATCTCTGCAAGCGCTATGCGGACAAGCAGGCGCTCGATCACGTGAGCCTGACGGTCGGGCCCGGCGAGATCGTCGGCCTGTTCGGCGAGAACGGCGCGGGCAAGACGACGCTCATGAAGTGCATCCTGTCGCTCATCCGCTATGACAGCGGCTCGGTCACGCTGGACGGCGCGGCCATCACGCGCGCGAATATCGGCCGGTTCTCCTTCGCCACCTGCGAGCACAGCTTCTTCCCCGCCCTTTCGGCCCAGGCGCACCGGGAATTCTATGAGGAGCATTTTGAGACGTTCCTCTCCCGCCGCTTTGAGGGGCTGATGGAGTTTTTCGGTCTGCCGATGGACAAGCCCATCCGCAGCTTCTCGACGGGGCAGAAAAACCAGTTTGAGGTCATCATGGCCCTGTCGCAGGGGGCGGACTATATCCTGATGGACGAGCCGTTCGCGGGGAACGACGTCTTTAACCGCGAGGATTTCTACAAGGTCCTGCTCGGCATTCTTGAGCCGCACGAGACGGTGATTTTGTCCACGCACCTCATCGAGGAGGTGACGGGGTTCATCGGGCGAGCCGTGCTGCTCCACGAGGGGAAGATCGTCGGCGACGCGCAGACCGCGGCGCTCGACGAGCAGGGGCTGACGCTGATGGAATACGTGAAGCAGACGTTCAGCTATCAGTCTGACCGCGTCTCAAAGGCGCTTGCCGAGCTGACCGGCAGGGAGGACGACGATGCGTAAGACTCTGATCGTATTTCTCGCGCTGGCGCTGGTATGCGCGTGCGGCGCGGCGGTCTGCACGCACGCGGTGGCCGCGCCGCGCGAGGACGTGACGTTCGACGAGCATGTCTTCGCCGGGGACCCGGCGGCCGCCGCAGGGCTGCAGGTACAGCTGCAGGCCGCGCTGCGGCAGAATCTGTTCTGGGACAGCACGGTGCGCTTCTCCGGCCGGGACTATACCGCAGATACCGCGTTCCGCTTCTCCCCTGTCGCTGTTTCGCGGGAACAGCCGCGGCAGTATTCCGGCGTGGAGGTCGACACGCGCGTCAACGTCTGGACCGACAGTGACACAAACCCCTTCGGCTACGGAAAGGCCTATCAGGAGATCCTCGACACGCTCGAGCCCGGGCAGACCGGCACGAAGGTCATCCGCGTCGCGGATTATTATGACGAGTATCCGCTCTGGTTCTCCGTCGATCTGCCGCACCTGTTTATCACCACGCTTGACAGCTGGGACGATCACGACGCATATGCCACCGATGCGGAACGGGACGCCATACATGCCCTGCGGGACTTTTTCCGCATCCCGGTGCTTCCGGACGAGTACGTGGAGCTGCAGATCGACAAGAATATGGACGGCAGCAGCTCCAGCTATGGCGTCTCAAGCGTGCAGCAGGGCGACCGGTACTGGCCAAGCTCAGAGAGCGTCGTGACGGATGACGCGTGCTTCTTCCGGCTCAGCAACCGGACGGCAAACGGCAAGCTCGTCGACATGAGCCGCATTCCGGGCGGCTATGGGATCTATATCCTGCCTTATGTCCAGTCGGAGGCGGACAGCTTCCCGGACACCTATCTGTGCACCGACCAGCTCGCCTGCTTCTTCCCGCTGGACCCGGCGGTCGAGATCCGGCACCTCGGGCTGACGCCGGACGGGTCGGCACTGGTGCTGCATACGGTTGAAAATAATACATATTATGTAACCTTAATCGACGTCAAGACCGCCGCCGTCCTGCAGAAGCTGGCCGTGATGGACGACTTCACGGACGAGGATTACGCAAATATCACCGAGACGGACGATTTTACCTGCATCCGCGTGTCGGAGCGGCGCATCTGCGTGCTGACGCAGGAGGCAGACGGGCAATTCCAGGTCGCGCTGACGTCCGATTTTGATTCGGAGCTTCCGTTTGCCGTCGCCTACTCCAGCATCAGCGAGATGGCGTTTGACGGTGAGCGGCTGGCCCTCGTGCGCAACGACAAGACGGTGCTGGTCAACGGTGCGGCGTCCACCAAGCGTTATCTCGCCGGGAGCACCGCCGGGCTCATCACGGAGGACGGCACGTATGTCGACAACTGCGGGTTCACCATCGCCGTGTTCGATGCGTCGGGCCTCGCCTACTACGGCGGGTACTGCAGCAGTCTGGAGGGCGTGAACTACGCAAGCAGCGGCGCCCTCTACGACCAGCTCGTCCTGCCCCAGTCGATCCGGCTTTCCTGGGAACCGTGAGGGCTGCAGGGGATCGCACAAAAAACGGCTGATTATAAAAAACAGGCATGACCGCTTCGGTCATGCCTGTTTCTTTTTTGGCGGCACATCCACGGGAATGTGGCTCACAGAGTCATATTCGATATGTAATTTTTATTCCTCCAACCGAAAGGTCAGTCCATCATAACATTGCCCGCCGACCTCTCGTGTGCCTATGTTGCGATTGCATTCAACAAAGCCGAGCTTTTCGGCGCAGCGGATCATACGAACATTGCCTGACCAGGTCTGCGTGTAAATTTCGTCCGCGCCGATTTTTAACTGGTAATTTATAAAGGCACGCAAAGCGTTTGTGCCGATCCCATTGCCCCATAAATCATGTTCGCAAATACCAACGCCGACAGCCAGATGGACCATCTGCCCACTCTCGGCTGCTCCGATCCATTCGTAGTTTTCGTCAATGTGATAGGCGTTTACCGAGCCGATATGCCTGCCGTTCCATTCAATCTCAAGCCTGTAACGGCGGACATCATCTAGAAGATTTTTCCTGGATTCATAGCGTTCCGTCCAGCTTTTCCGCTCAGCTTCCGCATTTGTGTCCTCTTTCTCCCAGGGAGCATCCCAGTTTTCCCATTCACGCTCCACGGTGAACCAGCGCACATAGTCTTCAATGTCGGGCTCTATCATATCCCGAAGGACGATGTTTTCAAATTCGATTCTCATCATGAACTCCTATTCTTTCATCTGTTTTACTTTCATTCGCCCCCCGCCCTGTACACAGGATAGCACAAAAATATGGTATGTGCATCCATCTGAGCACTTTTTTTATTTGGGGGTTGACTTTTCTGTTGGCATCTGTATAATAATATTAGTAACAATTATTATTATTTTAATGGAGGAACACAACATGAATCAGAAGAACACATCTTTCGGTCTTGCCAACATGAACGGGATCTCGGATGACAGCGGCCGCAGCTGCGCGCTGGACGATATGAACTGCCGCAAGGGGCAGCCGGAGCAGTCCCCTTCCCTGCAGGATATGAACGCCGCGAACGCGCAGCCGGACAGGACCTGCAGCCTCACGAACATGAACTGCCGCCGCGATTGAGCCTTGGCCCCGCCTGTTTTTCGGGCGGGGCTGCATATTTCGCTTCTGTGCCGGGAAAACCAGCAAAAAGGAGGCGCTTGATATGCCGAAGGGAAAAGAGCCGTTCAGCCTGAAAAACATGAACGGCATCTCACACGACGATACGCGCAGCTGCGCGCTAAGCGACATGAACTGCCGCCGGGGGCAGCCGGACGCGCCCGCGTCGCTGCAGGACATGAACGCGGCCAAAAAGCGGCCGCACAAAAAATACTCCCTGACAGACATGAACGCGCAGGAGGGCCGCTGAGGCGCTCCTGCGCGTTTGTTTATCGCGTTTTCTTCATTCCCAGCAAACAGATGAGCATCAGGGCCGGGAAGATCAGCGCGGCGAGGATGCCCGCGCGCAGACTGCCGCCGCAGGCGCTCGAGACGAGGCCCGCCAGCGTCGGCCCGCCCGCGCAGCCAAGGTCCCCGGCCAGCGCCAGCAGGGCGAACATGGCCGTTCCCCCGCCCCGGATCGAGGCCGCCGCGCGGCTGAACGTCCCCGGCCAGAAAATGCCGACCGAGAAGCCCGTGACCGCGCAGCCGATCAGACTCAGGACCGGCGAGGGCACGAAGACGATGCAGCCGTAGGCCGCGATGCACAAAAGCGCGCTGGCCCGCATATACCGCCCCAGGTCGAGCTTCCCGCCGTACCTGCCGAACAGTGCCCGGGAAATGCCCATGGCCGCGGCGAAGGCCATCGGGCCCGCCAGGTCCCCCACCGTCTTCGACACGCCGAGGCCCTGCTCGGCAAAGGCGGAGGACCACTGGCTCACCGCCTGCTCCGCCGCACCGGCGCAGAGCATCATGAGCATGAAGACCCAGAACAGCTTCTTCCGGCACAGCTCGCGCAGCGGCAGGGCCCCGGTCTCGCCGCTCTGGATGGGATAGAGCGGCGCGCCGGCGAAGAAAATACCGTTGGCCAGCGGGACAAGCGTCCACAGAAGGGCCATGATCTTCCACTTTTCGATGCCGAAAACAGCGAAAAACGCCATGGACAGCAGCACGACGGCCATATGGCCCCAGCAGTAGAACGAGTGCAGGAGGCTCATGTAGCGCTCCTTGTTGTCCGTCGGGCAGGACTCCATGATCGGGCTGATCAGCACCTCGAGGAGCCCGCCGCCCAGCGCATAGACGGCGACGGCGGCCGTCAGCCCGGCCGCAGGATCCGGAAACACATCCGGCAGGATCGTCAGCAGCACGAGCCCCGCCGCGGAGAACGCGTGCGAGAGCAGGATCGCCGCGCGGTAGCCGATGCGGTCAAGAAACCAGGTCGACAGCAGATCGACGCCCAGCTGGATGCAGAAATTCACGGTGATGAGCAGCGTGATCCTGGACAGCGGGATCTGATAGCTCCGCTCGAACATAACGAACAGCAGCGGGACAAAATTATTGACGACCGCCTGCACGACATAACCGGCGTAGCAGGCATAGATCGTCCTCTGGCAGGAGTTTTTCATGGCGAGGCCCCCGAATAAGCAATATCTCCGCTTTTTATAGCATATGGGCGCGCCATTTGCAAGCATCTGGATAGCCGAGGAATTTTGTCGGTTTACTGAAAAAAACACTTGACAAACCGGTTTGGCCGCTGTATAATCCGAGCCAAGATGAAACCGTTGATGCAGACGAGTAAGCAGACAGGATTTCTCCCAGAGAGCTGCCGGATGGTGCGAGTGCAGCAGAAAGACGTTTGCCGAATGGACTGCGGAGGGCAGGTTGAACGCGCAAGCAAGTAGGTCCTGACGGAGTTCCCACCGTTACAGGGGAAGATACGTGTCAGCGTATCATGAGCGGACAAGCAATTGTCAATTTGGGTGGCACCGCAGAAGTTTTCAGACTTTTGTCCCAAGAGATCAAACCGAAACCGGTTTTCTCTGTGGATGAAGGTCTTTTTTGTTACCCTTCTCCCGGAGAGACCAACATGCGAAAGGAGAAGCAACCATGAAAACCGAAAACATTCCTTACAAGATCTATCTGTCTGAATCTGAGATGCCCCAGAATTGGTACAATGTCCGCGCGGACATGAAGAACAAGCCCGCGCCGCTGGTCAACCCCGGCACCGGCAAGCCCATGGGCTTCGACGATCTGCGCCCCGTCTTCTGCGACGAGCTCATCGAGCAGGAGCTGGACAACGACACGCCCTATATCCCCATCCCGCAGGAGATCCGCGATTTCTACAAGATGTACCGTCCGTCGCCGCTGGTCCGGGCCTACTGCCTGGAGGAAAAGCTCGGCACGCCGGCGAAGATCTATTACAAGTTTGAAGGCAACAATACCTCCGGCAGCCACAAGCTGAACTCCGCCATCGCCCAGGCCTACTACGCGAAGAAGCAGGGTCTCAAGGGCGTCACGACGGAGACGGGCGCCGGCCAGTGGGGCACCGCGCTTTCCATGGCCTGCGCGTATCTGGGCCTCGACCTGAAGGTGTTCATGGTCAAGTGCTCGTATGAGCAGAAGCCGTTCCGCCGCGAGGTCATGCGCACCTACGGCGCGAGCGTCACCCCCAGCCCGTCGAACACCACGAACATCGGCCGCGCCATTCTGGCCAAGGACCCGGATACCACCGGCTCCCTCGGCTGCGCCATCAGTGAGGCCGTGGAGGTCGCCACGACGACGCCCGGCTACCGCTATGTGCTCGGCAGCGTCCTCAATCAGGTGCTGCTGCACCAGTCGGTCATCGGCCTTGAGACGAAGATCGCCCTCGACAAATACGGCATCACGCCCGACATCATCATCGGCTGCGCCGGCGGCGGCTCGAACCTCGGCGGCCTGATCTCCCCGTTCATGGGCGAAAAGCTGCGCGGCGAAAAGGACTACCGCTTCATCGCCGTCGAGCCCGCCTCCTGCCCCAGCTTGACGCGCGGCGTGTTCGCGTATGACTTCTGCGACACCGGCATGGTCTGCCCGCTGGCGAAGATGTACACGCTCGGCAGCGGCTTCATCCCCTCGGCCAACCACGCGGGCGGCCTGCGCTACCACGGCATGAGCCCCATCCTCTCGCAGCTGTACCACGACGGGCTGATGGAGGCCCGCAGCGTCGAGCAGACGAGCGTCTTTGAGGCCGCGGAGTATTTCGCCCGCACCGAGGGCATCCTCCCCGCCCCCGAGTCCAGCCACGCCATCCGCGCCGCCATCGACGAGGCGCTCAAGTGCAAGGAAACGGGCGAGGAAAAGACCATCGTCTTCGGCCTCACCGGCACCGGCTATTTCGATCTCGTCGCCTACCAGAAGTTCAACGACCACGAGATGACCGATACCATCCCGACCGACGAACAGCTGGCCGCAAGCATCGCACAGCTGCCGAAGGTGAAGGGCTGAAAATTTCCGCATACAGCCTGTTGACATTTGTCCGTCAGGTGTGTATAATAACGCCGTCAATTGAATACAGGAATCCCGTTGATCGTCTTCAGAACGCCCGCGTGGACTGGAGGCAGAAGGAATCTCTGGAGAACTCATTGAGTTGAGTGCCGAAGGTGCAAGGCGTGAGCCGAATCTCTCAGGCAAAAGGACAGAGCCGCAGCTACAGCAATTGTAATACGGCATTTCAATGAGCAGACCGGAGACGGCCTGCTCATTTTTTCATTTCTATCGTATATCAAGTAAGGAGACACATCGCAATGGCTAACGTACTCGAAACCAGCATGAACTTCCTGCAGACGCAGGACCCGGAGATCGCCGCCTGCATCGAAAACGAATTTTACCGTCAGAAGCAGAACATCGAGCTGATCGCCTCGGAGAATATCGCCTCCCCGGCTGTCATCGCCGCCATGGGTTCCGTCCTGACGAACAAATATGCCGAGGGTTATCCCGGCAAGCGGTATTACGGCGGCTGCGACTATGTCGACGTGCTGGAGAACATTGCGATGGAGCGCGCCAGGGCGCTCTTCGGCGCAGCCTACGCCAACGTGCAGCCGCATTCCGGCGCGCAGGCGAATCTGGAGGTCTACGCCGCCCTGCTGCAGCCCGGCGACACGCTCATGGGCATGGATCTGGCCAGCGGCGGCCATCTGACCCACGGCGCGCGCGTGAACCTCTCCGGCAAATACTACAACAGCATCAGCTACGGCGTCGACCCGCAGACGGGCCGCATCGACTACGATCAGGTCGAGGATCTCGTGCGCCGCTACCATCCGAAGCTCCTTGTGGCAGGCGCGTCGGCCTATCCCCGGGCGATCGATTTTAAGATCTTCGCCGACATCGCGCACCGCAGCGGCGCGCTGCTGATGGTCGACATGGCACACATCGCGGGTCTGGTCGCGGGCGGCCAGCATATGAACCCCGTTCCCTACGCCGACGTTGTCACCACCACCACGCATAAGACGCTGCGCGGCCCGCGCGGCGGCATGATCCTCTCGCGCGACGAGCAGTTTGCAAAGAAGCTCAACAGCGCCGTCTTCCCCGGCACGCAGGGCGGGCCGCTGATGCACGTGATCGCAGGCAAGGCCGTCTGCCTGCGCGAGGCGGCACAGCCGGCGTTCAAGGTCTACGCCGAAAACGTCGTCAAAAACGCGAAGGCGCTGGCTGCGGCGCTGCTCGAGCGCGGGTTTGACCTTGTCACCGGCGGCACGGACAACCATCTGATGCTGGCGGATCTTCGCAAGAAAAACATCACCGGCAAGGACCTGCAGATCAAGCTCGACGAGGTCCACATCACCGTCAACAAGAACGCCATCCCGAACGACCCGCAGAAGCCCGGCGTCACCAGCGGCGTGCGCATCGGCACTCCGGCCTGCACCACGCGCGGCTTTACCGAGGAAGACATGCCCGTCGTCGCCGACTGCATCGACAAGATCGCGACCGACTACGACGCAAACCGCGAAGCCGTGCTCGCCGCCGTGGCAGCGCTCGTCAAAAAGCACCCGATCTACGAATAAGCATCATAATAAAAACCACGCTGCCTGGGAGCCGGGCAGCGTGGTTTTTTATGATCTATGGCGGTTGGAGAGCCAGACGACGAGGGCGAGGAGCGCCAGCGCCGCTGCGGCGAGCCAGCCCCAGGACAGGCCGCCGGATACGAACACGGCGGTCGGGCCGTCCGCGCCGCCGATGATGCCGATGGAGGGCAGCATCTTATGCGTCCTCCCCTGCTTCGGCCTCTTCGGGCTCCTTTGCGTCGGCCGGGCGCGGCTGCTTGGTCACAACGACGGCCTCGACCCGGTGGATGGGCGTGCCGAGGGCGTAGAATTTTTCCTCATAGCCGGTCATGATGCCGACCGGGCCGTTCGCATGCAGATCATCGGTGACATTGCGCAGCTCGAGGAAGCAGCTCTCCATCTCCGGCAGGCTCCAGGCAAAGAGGTTGGCGTTGTCGGTCTTGAAATGGATCTGGCCGCCGAGCTTCAGGACCTTCTTGTATTTTTCCAGGAAGGTGTGGTAGGTCAGGCGGCGCTTGGCGTTTTTCTTGCGCGGCCAGGGATCGCAGAAGTTGATGTAGAGCAGGTCGATCTCATCGTCGGCGAAAAACTGGTCGATGTTCGCCGCGTCGAGCGAGACGAAGAAGACGTTTTTGAGGCCCTTGCGGATCGCGGCCTCCATCGCGAGCACCAGCGCGTCCTGCACGCGCTCGATGGCGATGAGCAGGACATCGGGTTCGGCCTCCGCGGTCTCGACGGTGAACTTGCCCTTGCCGCAGCCGACCTCGACGCGCAGCTCACGGCAGCCGGGCATGAGGCTGCGCCAACTGCCGCGCAGCGCCTCCGGCTCGTGGATCCAGACGGACTCGCAGGCCTCCATCCGGGGCGCGAGGTTGTTTCTTCTTCTCATTCGCATGGCGGTTTCCCTGCACTTTCTGATAATTGGTTTTACTATATCATGGATCCGGTGAAATTGCAACGCGCGATTGCGCCGCACAGGCAAAACGCGCAGCCCGCGGATGCGGACTGCGCGTTTTCTGCTGTTTTTATTTGCAGCTCTCCGCCCAGGTGCGGAGCGCGTCGGCGCTGGCGCTGAGCTTGAAGACCTTGCCTTCGAGCAGCTTTGCGCCCTTGCAGCTGGGCGCGAGGGCCTTGTTGGTGCCGCCCATGCCGCTGCCGCCGGAGGTGGCGAAGGGGACGACGGTCTTGCCGGTCAGGTCGCAGCTCTCGAGGAAGGTATTGACGATCGTCGGCGCGATATACCACCAGATGGGGAATCCGACGAAGATCGTGTCGTAGCCGGAAAGGTCCGGGCCGCCCTCGGCGATCTCCGGCCGGGAGGACGGATTCTGCATCTCGATGGTGCTGCGGGACTGCTTGTCCATCCAGTTGAGGTCGGCTTTGGTATAGAGGATCTTCGGCCGGATCTCAAACAGGTCCGCATCCACGGCGGCAGCCAGCTTTTCGGCAAGCTTCTTCGTCACGCCGGAAGCGGAAAAATAGGCGACAAGTTTTTTGCTCATAAAACATACCTCCTGTGGTTGGTTCCTGATTTCAGTATAGCAAGGCTGTCAAGCACCCCAAAAGGCTCCCCTTTCAGGGGCCGATTCCCCCTATCAGGGGGAAATGTCCCGAAGGGACAAAAGGGGTA
>ERZ1503820.571-NODE-571-length-10756-cov-3.581254_pt1 | contig 10756 bp, 8 predicted proteins | sample MGYA00571766_ERZ1503820 | MGnify/ENA primary metagenome ERZ1503820 (study PRJEB39906, sample SAMEA3182086) | gut metagenome | biome: human; feature: gut; material: Stool; isolation source: human stools | place: Canada | collected 2013-01-21 ...
ATTGTAGAGCGCTTTAAGGCGGAAAAGGTTGACGCCGTCGTTATTATAAACTGCAACTTCGGCAACGAGGAAGCGGCGGCGGACATAGCAAAGGCTCTCGGTAAGCCGGCGCTTTTGTGGGCGCCGCTTGACGATGAATATTATAAGGACGGCATGCGACCGACCGATTCGCAGTGCGGGCTTTTCGGGGTTTCGCGACAGTTTCAGAGATATCATATCCCATTTTCCCATTTGCCCTGCTGCCGCGTTGAGTCTGATGAATTTAAAGCGGGCTTTGACAGCTTTGTGCGCGTTGCCTGTATGGTTAAAAACTTTAAGGGCATGCGCATAGGTCAGGTAGGAACACGCCCCGCGCCCTTCTTCTCGGTTATATGGAACGAGGGGGAGCTGATGGAGAAATTCGGCATAAAGATAATACCGATAAACTTTGCGATTATCGAGCAGAGAATGAGAACTGCCGAAACGGACTACGCCGACGAGATAGCGGAGTACGAGCAGTATTTCCTTACAAATTACGAGCTTGACGACCTGACACCCAAATACATAAAGCCCATGGCGACAATGACCGCTATGTATAAGCATCTTTTTGAGGAGTTCAACCTTGATGTTCTGTCGGCGGAATGCTGGACAGCAACGCCTGTTATGTTTGACGGCTTAGCCCCCTGTGCGCTTTACGGTTTGCTTAACGAAATGGGACTTATGGTTTCGTGCGAAAGCGATATGCACTGCGCTATGACAATGGCGCTTTTGAAATGCGCAACACTCGGTAAAGGCAGACCGCTGTTCGGCGAGTTTACGGTGCGTCACCCCGAAAACAGAAATGCCGAGCTTTTGTGGCACTGCGGACCGTTCCCCGTAAGCGAAATGGCTGAGGGCACAAAGGCGCGCCTTGTGAATCAGCGTGCATGGCTCAGAGGAAGAGACGGCGAGTACACGGTTGCCCGTATCGATCAGGAGCACGGGGATTATATGATACTGCCGCTTATTTGCCGCACGACAGAGGGACCGCAGACCCACGGTACATACATATGGGGCGAGTTTGAAAATCTTCAGGCGGTTGAGGACAGACTGCTTGACGGTCCGTATATTCACCACTTTGTTGAAATGCGCGGCGATTACCGAAAAGAAATTAAAGAATTCTGCAAGTATGTGCCGGCGCTTACGGTAGATAAAGCGTTAGATTAAAGGGGAGCACCGCTATGAAAGTAACACAGTTTGAAACAACGCCGAGCTTTTTTCTGCGGCCGTACGAGCTAAAGCCCACAGGCGGCAGAATGGGCGGTGCGGATGTTATAGAGGTAAGAGATACTCCGAACAGACAAAAATTCACGGGGTTCGGCGTTGCCGTGACGGGCAGCTCGTGCTATAACCTTAATTTAATGCCTGAAGATGAGCGAAAGGCGTTTCTTGACGATATTTATTCCGATAACGGCTTGGGGCTTTCAATTTGCCGCTTAAGCGTAGGCTCAAGCGATTATTCGGCTGAGCTTTACTCATATGATGACGAAAACGCCGATACCCGCCTTGAGCATTTTACGGTCGGCAGAGACGATGAATACATTGTTCCAATGATAAAAGAGGTTTTAAATACCCGCCCCGACGCATATGTTTTTGCTTCTCCGTGGAGTCCTCCCGGGTGGATGAAGACCGGCGGCTCTATGTGCGGGGGATATATGCGCGAGCAGTTTATCGATTGCTATGCGGAGTATATAATCCGGTTTATTGAGGAATATAAAAAGCGCGGTATACGGATTGACGCATTGACCGCGCAGAACGAGACCGAAACCGACCAAGCGGGAAGAATGCCCGCCTGCATTTGGCACCCCGATATCGAGGCGAAATTTATTATCGCGTTAAAGAAAAGGCTTGAATCTAAGGGCATTGATGTTAAGGTATGGATGAACGACCATAATTTCAGCTATTGGCGCAAGGTGCTTTGGCAGCTGGATACCTATCCCGAGATCAGAAAATACTGCGACGGAGCAGCCTTTCATTATTATGACGGCAGCCCCGAGGATATTGATAATGTGTGCCTTAAATACCCCGAGCTTGAATACCATTTCACCGAAGGCGGGCCGCGGCTTTATGATAATTACGCGACCGATTGGTGCAAATGGGGCATAGTCATTTCCAAAGCCTTAAAGCACGGCTGCGCCACGTTTACGGGCTGGAATCTTATGCTCGATGAGATCGGCGGCCCCAATATAGGCCCGTTTTTCTGCGGCGGACTGGTTACGCGCAACAGCATAAACGGGGAGCTCAGCTACAGCGGTCAGTACCGCGCGTTCGGTCATTTTTCAAAATTCATTAAAAGAGGCGCCGAAATATTCCCCGCCGCCACCTCAAAAAAGGGCAGCACCCTGTTTGCGTTCCCGGACGAGGAAAAGCCCGCGGAGATATGTGCCGCGCTGAATCCGGACGGCAAATTTATACTTACCGTCACCAATCCGAGTCATGAAAAACGCCAGCTGCAGTATTACAGATTCGGAAAATGGTGGTACATTGAGGCGCTTCCAGATTCCGTTTCGACGGTTGTATTTGAGGAAAAATAAAAAACGGCAAACAGCTTTAAAGATACATAAAAGGAGAAAAACGAAATGCAATATCAGATGAACGAATTTTTATTTGCAATGATATTAACCGAGCTTGAGGATGCGGTGGGCAAGGAAAACTGCTCTACCCGCGCGATAGACAGGGTAACTCACAGCGTTGACTATTACTGGCTTTCCCGTATGTGGGCGGACCGCGGCTGCCGTATGCCGGAGGCCGACATAATCGTATGCCCCAAGGACGCCGAGGAGGTTTCAAAGGTAGTTAAAATAGCCAATTACTATAAGCTCCCCGTTACCACATGGGGCGCAGGCGGCGGCACGCAGGGCGGCGCTATACCGGTTTGCGGCGGAATACTGCTTGATACAAAGCGTATGAACAAAATATACGAGGTAAATACCGAGGGTATGTACATAGAGTGCGGCACAGGAGCTATATATAAGCATATCGAGTGGGCGGCAAATGAGGTAGGCAAGGCTACAATGCACTATCCCTCAAGCCTTACCTGCTCAACCGTGGGCGGCTTTTTGGCGCACCGCGGCATAGGCGTTTGCTCCACAAAATACGGCAAAATTGACGATATGGTGCTTCAAATGGAGGTTGTACTGCCCAACGGCGATATAATTCACACCTCTTCCGCTCCGAAACACGCCGCAGGACCTGATTTAAACCAGATATTCATAGGTTCCGAGGGAACTCTCGGCATTATTACGAAGGCTCAGATAAGAATTTTCGACCAGCCCGAGGAGCGCCGTTTCCGCGGATTCTTATTCCAAGATATGACGGGCGCTTTCAAGGCGGCGCGCGAGCTGTTGCAGAAGTTCAAGCCTTCAGTTATGCGCCTTTACGACGAGGCGGAAACCGCTTCGCTTATAAAGAAGATAGTAGGCGTTGAGCGCAAGGGTGCGTTTATGAATATCGCTTACGAGGGCGACCGTGAAATGGTAGAGGTTGAAGAGAAGATACTGCTTAAAACCTTTGCGAAATACGGCGCCGAGGATATGGGCAGCGACTACGGCAAAAAGTGGTGGGACGAAAAGATTACATTCTTCTACCCCGGCTATATGATGGATATTCCGCAGATGTTCGGCACAATGGATACCATTGCTCCCTACGGAAAGATTGAGGAAATCTATTGGGCAATGAAGGAAGCCATTGAAACGAACTTCCCGCAGGCGAAGTTTATAGCCCACTTCTCGCACTGGTACGAGTGGGGCGCAATGGTTTACGACCGCTTTATTATTGACGGTAAGGACGTGCCGAAAGACCCTGTTGAGGCGCTCAGACTTCATCAGGCTGTCTGGACCTGCGGCGTCAGAACCGCATTGGCTCACGGCGGCGTTGTTAACGACCACCACGGCGTGGGCATTAAGCTCGGCAGACTTATGAAAGAGCAGTACGGCCCCGCAATGCAGGTGTTTGAGGGTCTTAAAAAATCGCTTGACCCGAACGGCATTATGAATCCGTTTAAGTTAGGTCTTTAATAGGGGGAAATAAAAATGAATTTATCTGATAAAGCTAAACAGCATGTTGATTCCTGCCGCTTTTGCTGGATGTGCCACCATATCTGCCCGATAGGCAACGCAACAGGCCACGAAAGAAGCACCGCCCGCGCCCGCGCACTCGGCATTTCGCTTGTAAACCGTAACGCTATTGAACTTTCCGAAATAATGGATAATATTTACGAGTGCTGCACCTGCGGCGGCTGCGTAAACGTTTGCGTTACGGGCTGGGACCCGGTTATGTTCACAAAGGAAACAAGGCTTAAGGCGGCGCTTGAGGGCGCACTGCCCGAATACATAAACAAGCTCGTGGATAACTGCCTTGAAACGGGTAACGCCTACGGCGAAACCGAAATTTCAGCCGAGCTTAAAAAGGCAATAGAGTCTCACTCCGCCAAGACCGATACGCTCCTTTATTTGGGTGTGGACGCACGTTATAAAGTATCTTGTCAAGCCGTAAAGGCAATAAAGGTACTCGAAAAGGCGGGCGTGGAGTTTACCGTGCTTTGCGACGAGCCTGCAAGCGGCTCACAGCTTGATTTCCTTATAAGCGCAGCTGACGAAACCAAAAAACAGATGGAAGCTGCGGCAAAGGTATTTGCCGATTATAAAACGGTAGTGCTTTACGACCCGAACGACGCGAAAACCGTAAAACAGCTTTATAAGGAATACGGCATTGAGGTAAAGGCGAACGCCGTTACATATACTTCGTTTGCAGCAGGTCTTTTGAAGGACGGCAAATTAAAGGCGCATAACACCGGCAAGACGGTCGTTTTCCAGGATCCGTATCAATTATCCCGCGACCTTGAGGAAACCGAAGAACCGCGTGAAATAATAAAGGCTTATGCCACATTGCACGAAATGCTTTTGAACCGCCGCGAAACCGTTTGGGCGGGAAATATTTTAATGGCGGAGTATCTGCCTGAGGTTATAAAAGAAGTTGCCGCGCGCAGACTTTACAATGTTGAAAGCATACATGAAACCGCGGTTGTAACCGCCAGTGTTTCGGAATATGCGGCGCTCAAGTCCGTTGATCAGGATAAAATAACCGTTCTTTCAATCGAAGATCTGATGTTAGGAGAATAATACAATGTTAGTAACATTACAGGAAATAATAGGAATGGCGGAAAAGGGCAATTACTGCATACCGGCTTTTAACGTATACAATACCGAAACCGTTATGGGCGTGTTTGACGCGGCGGAAGAAGCTAAAGCTCCTGTTATAATGCAGGTTTATCCCCGCCTTTTCAACGAATATGTGGGCTATTATTTAGCACCCGCAATTCTGGCGGCGGCTAAAAAGGCAACCGTGCCGGTTTGCTTCCACCTTGATCACGGGCCGAGCGAATCGGAGGTTATGAAGGCGTTAAGACTGGGCGCTACGGGCATTATGCTTGACGGCTCTACACATCCGTTTGAAGAAAATGTTGCGCTTACAAAGCATATCGTAGAAAGCTGCAAGGCGATAGGAGTAGGCGTTGAGGGCGAGCTCGGTCATATAGGCAGCGTTAACGACGACGCTATGGACGAATTTACAAGCCCCGAAGAAGCGGCGGAATTTGTAAACCGGGTAGACGTTACCTGCCTTGCGGTGCTTGTGGGCAACGCGCACGGTCATTACAAAAAGCCCCCGAAGCTCGATATTGAAAGAATAGCCGCAATAAGAAAGGCAACGGGCGGTATTCCGCTTGTTCTGCACGGCGGCTCGGGTATACCGGACGACCAGGTTAAGGCAGCAATAAACGCGGGTATCCGCAAAATGAATATCGGCACGGATGTATGCTGCGCCTTTGCGGACGGCACGCTTGAAAGCCTTAACGACCCGAACAGAAGCCTTGCGGTTGATATGTTTATGAAAAAACCGATTGAAAGCGTAAAGAAATTGGCGCTTTCAAAAATAGCCCTTACGGGTGCAGGCGGAAAGGCAAGATAAAATGAACAAAGCAGTAGGTATCGGCGCGTGCGTTATGGATACGCTGATAAACGTGCCGAATTATCCGAAAGAGGATACAAAAATGCGCGCCGAGTCGTCAAAGCAGGCAGGCGGCGGTCCTGTTGCAACGGGACTTGTCGCCGCGGCAAAATTAGGCGCAGAAGCCGAATATATCGGCGTTTTGTCCGACGATGCGGGCGGCGGCTTTTTAATAAAGGATTTTAAGAAATACGGCGTTAAAACCGATAATACCGAAGTGCTTTCGGGCTACCGCTCCTTTACCTCGGTTATATGGCTTTCGGCTAAAGCGTCAAGCCGCACCTGCGTGTTTGATAAGGGCAATCTGCCGCCCTTGAAGCTTAATGACGAGCAGAAAAAAGCTATAATCGGCGCCGACCTGCTTATGATAGACGGCAACGAAATGTCGGGCGCGTTGGAGGCTGTAAAAATCGCACGTGAAAACGGCACAAAGGTGCTTTACGACGCGGGCGGGCTATATGATAATGTGGAAAGCCTGCTGCCGTATGCCGATATACTTATTCCGTCCGAGGAATTCGCTCTCGGTATTACGGGTGAAAAAAAGGCGGAAAACGCCGCTAAAAAGCTATATGAGAAATATAATCCCGATGTTGTTGTTATAACTCAGGGTAAAAACGGCGGCACGCTATACGACGGAACACGCCTTACGGCTTATCCGGCATTTTCCGTAAAGGCAGCAGACACAAACGGCGCGGGCGACGTTTTTCACGGCGCGTTTGCCGCGGGTTATTTAAAGGGCTACGATTTTCTTAAATGCTGCTATTTCGCAAGCGGAGTATCCGCCGTTAAATGCACCGGCGTGGGTGCCAGAGAAAGCGTGCCCGATTTTGAAACGGTAAAAAAATTTTTGGAGGAGAACGGTTATGAACTTTAAAAAAACATACAAGCCGAAAAACGGCTATACGCCCATAAGCAAAATAGGCGAATGTTCTTTGAAAATGCTTGAATTCGGTATGATAGAGCTTGACGGCGGCGATTTTCTGAATATTATACAGATGATAAGGAAACCGCTTTTATAATGCTTGAGGGTCACTGCGATGTTGAAGCAAACGGCGAAAAGTGGGAAAACATAGGCAACCGCAATACTGTTTTTGAAAACAGAAAAGCCGAGAGCTTTTATATGCCGCGTGAGCAAAGGCTTACAATTACCGCAAGGGATCACATTAAAATTGCGGTTTGCGCGTCTTTAATAGAAGAAAAGACCGAGCCGCAGGTACTGCGCGAGGATCACGTTGTGTTAAAGCTGTTGGGAGATGTGCCTTATCAGCGCGAGACCAGCTTTATTATAGACCAGAACTCAAATGCCAAGCACTTAACCGTTGGCGAGGCTTACGTTACCGAGGGCAACTGGGCGGGCTTTCCTCCCCACAAGCACGACGTAGACGATATGCCGAGGGAGTGCATAGCAGAGGAAATTTATTACTTCCTGTTTGACCCCAAGCAGGGCTTTGCGGTGCAGTGCCTTTACACGGCGGATGGCAGCATAGACGAGGCTTACCGCGTTAAAAACGACGAATTGGTTGAATTCCCCTACGGCTACCATACCACCGTTGCAACGCCGGGGTATCAGACATATTTCCTGTGGCTTATGGCGGGCGACCACCAGGGCTTTAACAGAAGCTCAGACCCCGACCACGAGTGGATCGAGAAAAAATAACAAAGCGAGGGAAAAAATTGAAATATCTTCTCGGCATAGACTTCGGCGGCGGAGCGTCAAAAGCAACGCTTATAGATGAAATGGGCAATATAACTGCCGAAAGCACGGCGGAATATCCCACCCTTTACCCCGAACAGGGTGCCTGCGAGCAGTCGCCCGACGACTGGATAGCGGCGCTTTGCAAAAACACCTCGGAGCTTTTAGAAAAATCGGGGATAAACCCCGCAGATATACTCTGCATAGCGGTAGACTCCGCTACACATACATTTTTACCCTGCGATAATAATTTTGCGCCGCTTATGAACGCGGTTCACTGGACGGACACGCGCTCACGCACCGAGGCTAATGCCTTAAAGAGCAAAAACGGTGACGAAATATTTAAAAAGACATTCCATAAGCCCAATACCATATGGACCTTGCCGCAGCTTTTGTGGCTTAAAAACAACCGCCCCGAGGTATTCTCAAAAATCGGGCATATCTTTTTTGAAAAGGACTATATCCGCTACTTTTTAACGGGCGTGTTCTGCACCGATTATATTGAGGCGCAAGGCAGTATGCTTTATGACTGCGTTTCTCAAAAATGGTCAGACGAGCTGTGCGCCCTTTGCGGAATTGATATTTCGGTTTTGCCGCCTATTGTGGCGCCCACCGATGTTATAGGAAAAATACAGGAAAGCGCTGCCCAAAAAACGGGACTTAAAGTGGGTACGCCCGTTATTTGCGGCACAACCGACACCTGTATGGAGGTTTTCGCTTCGGGCGCTACCCAAAAAGGGGATATTACCGTTAAGCTTGCAACGGCGGGGCGCATTTGCGTTATCACCGATAAGCCTTACCCCGACCGCGACCTTGTAAACTATTCGCATATAGCAAAGGGGCTTTGGTACCCAGGCACGGCGACAAAGGCGTGCGCCGCCTCTTACCGCTGGTACAGGGATACCTTCGGCGGGGATTATAAGGAATTAGACGCCGCCGCCGCAAAAATTCCGATAGGCTGCGAGGGTATGATATACCACCCATACCTTAACGGTGAATTATCACCCTATGCCGACCCTATGCTCTGCGGCAGCTTTACGGGTATCCGCGCAACCCATACAAGGGCGCACTTTACCCGCGCGGTGCTTGAGGGCGTGTGCTATTCGCTGCTTGATTCAAAGGCGGTGCTTGATAAATTAGGTATTGAATACGGCTCTGTTGCCGCGGCGATAGGCGGCGGCACAAAGGGCGAGCTTTGGCGGCAGATGACGGCGGACGTCTTGGGAATAACCCTTAAAACAGCCGAGAGCAGTGACTCATCTTTAGGCTCTGCAATGCTTGCAGGCATCGCCGCGGGCGTGTTTAAGAACCCTTTAGACGCGGTGGCAAAGTGTGTTAAGCCGAAATCCGTAACCGTGCCGAACCCCGAAAATACCGAGAAATACCGCAAGGTATTCTTAGAATATAAAAAGATACACGATGCGCTTGCCCCGATATACGACGCGAGGTAGAAAATGAAAATTGTTGTTTGTGTAAAGCAGTCTGCCGACGGCGAAATAAACCCGTTTGACGCGAGCGCTTATGAAACCGCGCTCGGTATAGACGGGGCGGAGATAACGCTTTTAAGTATGGGACCCGAAAAAAACGCGCCGTTTCTTGAAAGCTTAACGAGACTCGGCGCTAAAAACGCCGTGCTTTTGTGCGACCGCGCCTTTGCTGGAGCGGATACTCTTGCAACATCATATGCGCTTTCCCTTGCGATAAAAAGGCTCTGCCCTGATTTTGTTTTCTGCGGCAGACAATCGGTAGACGGCGATACGGGGCAGGTAGGTCCGTCACTTGCGGTGCGGCTGGAATTTTCGCTTGTAACAAACGTTATGTCGCTTAAAAATACGGAAAACGGGCTTTCTTATACCGACCGCTCAGGGAACGGCGGCAATATATCCGCGCCTGCGGTTATAACGCTTGAAAAAAGCCGAAAACTGCGGCTGCCGAGTATTCGCTCTAAAATCAAACCGATTGAAATACTTTCGGCAAACGATATAAACGCCGATATTTCGCTTTGCGGGCTTAAAGGCTCGCCAACGCGCGTTTTAAAAACCTTTGAGAACGACTCCGACCGCCGAAGCTGCACATTTATATCGCCTGATAAGCTGATGTGGGCAATAGACGAGGGACTTAAAAAGGGCAGACAGAAAATAAAGCCCGCTGAGAGCGCAAACAAGCTTAAAAATGTGTGGTGCGTTGGCTCCTCACCCATAGAATTTGCAAAAACGGTAGGAGAAAATATAACCGTAATTGACCCCGATACCCCCGAAAAAACGGCGGAAAAAATCCGCACAGGTCACCCCGACGCGGTTTTGTGGGGAAGCGATATTAAATCGAAGGCTTTGGCGCCGCAGGTTGCCGCCCTTTTAAACACGGGGCTTTGCGCCGACTGCACCGCACTTGAAACCGACGGCGAAACGCTTTATATGTACCGCCCCGCATGCTCGGGCAATATAATAGCAAAAATAAAGTGCGAAACAAAGCCGCCAATGGCAACCGTGCGCACCGCCGAGGAAGAACAGAACAAAATTATTATAGGTATAGGCTACGGCGCGCGTGAGCATATAGCGGCAATAAAAGCATTTGCAGAAAAAATAAATGCGGGTATAGCCGCAACGCGCAAAATGACAGACGGCGATTATCTGCCCTATGAATTTCAGGTGGGGCTTACGGGCAAAACGGTAAACCCCGATGTATATATCGCGGTGGGTATTTCGGGCGCGGTGCACCATATTGCGGGAATAAAGCAATCGGGAACGGTAATCGCAATAAACACGGATAAGGACGCCCCGATATTCAAATATGCGGATTACGCAATAGTATGCGAAGCCGAAAAAATAACTGATTTTAACAGATTCTCCGAAAAATAAATCTGCAAACCAAGTTGACGGCAATAGAGGAAATATACCTGTATTCTTATAAGGCATCAGATGAGAGTACAGCGCTGTCCGTGTATTACAGCGTAACCGCCGCAGGCAATTTTACAGATAAATACACTTTTAAAATAATGTCTACTGAATAATTGCATTAGCAAATGCAATTATATAAAAT
>ERZ1503820.588-NODE-588-length-10370-cov-6.195540_pt1 | contig 10370 bp, 7 predicted proteins | sample MGYA00571766_ERZ1503820 | MGnify/ENA primary metagenome ERZ1503820 (study PRJEB39906, sample SAMEA3182086) | gut metagenome | biome: human; feature: gut; material: Stool; isolation source: human stools | place: Canada | collected 2013-01-21 ...
AGCAGACCTTCGCTGCGGCCGATCACCTTGGCGTAAGCGCCCTGGGCAAGGTACACCTGATTTTCGATCATCTCGATCATCGGTCGGCCCGGCGCGAGGATGCTGACCGAGGCGAGGCGGTGCTCGGCAAAGACCTCCGGAATTTGTTCCATCTCGCCCGACAGGGCGTGGCAGTAGGCGCTGACGGCGTTCCAGAGGTTGAGCCACGAGGCGTTGTGGTGCCGCAGCAGTTCCGTGCGGCGCTCGGCAAAGCTGCGGTGCGGCCCGACCTCCGCGTACCGGGAGAGGCGCTGCGCGAGGAAGTCGCAGCAGAGCGCCATATTCTCCTGCCCGTTGCCCTCGATCTGCGCATAGGCGCTCTCCAGCGCGATGTGCGCGTCGGTGAAGCGTCCCTGCACAAAGGCGGCCTCGGCGCGCATGATGGTCTCCGCGCCCTGACCGTGACCGTTGGTGATCTTATAGTAGTGCGGCATACATTCGGCCATCTCGGCAAGCTCGCCCGCAAGCTCGCCCGGGGCGCGGTAGAACATCATCAGCACGGACGGCGAGCCGAAGGTCCAGCCGCCGCTCGAGCGGATGCTGATGGCGGGACGGGACATCTGCGCGCTGGCGCTGCGGTGCAGACGGCTCATGGCGCTGATGTCGTTATAGCAGAGGAAGCTCATGATCAGGTCGCATTCGCCCAGCAGGTTGCCGCGCTCCTCCGCGGGCAGCTCGGGATGCTCCTCCAGTGCGGCGAGCAGGAGCGCCTTGAGCTCCAGCATTTTCGGGATATTGCGCCAGTTGAACATACTGCGCATCAGCACCAGAAGCGCGAACGGGTGCGCCTTCAAAGCATCGGCGGGACATTCGTCGAGAGCGGCCGGCACCTCCGACGGGGGCAGCGACGCGAGCAGGATGCCCGCATCCTCCTGCACCACGCGCAGCAGCGCGTCGTAGTCCCCGCAGCGCCGGTAGGCCGCCATGGCGTGAAGATACTGCCCTCGCCCCTCGTACCATGCGCCGTAGCGCTCCCGGCAGCACCGCTGCGTCTCCGCGTCCAGCGTCCGGAAGGTGCGCTCCGCACATTCCTTCATCATGTGGTGGAAGCGGTAGGTCACGCCGTCCGGCAGACGCTTGACAAAGGCGTTCTGCGCGGTCAGCACGGCGAGCAGCTCCTCCGCGTCGGCGTCCCCGGTGACAAAGCGCGCCATTTCCGCGGTAAATTCGTCGGCAAGACCCATCACCGCGAGAAATTCCTGCTGCCGCTGCGGCAGCGGCTCGATCATGGCGGCGGTGAACATGGTGAAAATATCGGAATCGCGTTCGGGCAGCGCCCCATGCTCGGAGAGCGTCCGCAGGTTCAGGTAGACGGCGGAGAACCAGCCCTCGCTGGAGTAGAGCAGCGATTCCGCCTGCGCGTCGGAAAGCTCCGTGCCGCAGCGGTGCGCGTAAACGGCCAGCTCCGTATGGTTCAGCCGCAGCTGCTCTGTGCCGAGCCGGTAGACCCTCGCCCCCAGCCGGACGATCTCTGCGGCGGGCAGAAAGCGGTCGCGGCTGGCGATGATCAGGTGGACGTTGGCGGGCAGGCGGCCCGCAAGCATACAGAGAAAGGCGGTCACGCGTTGGTCTGTGAGCAGGTGAAAATCGTCGATGAACAGATAGCAGGGCGTTTCCCCCGCCAGCTCATGGCAGAGATCGTCCGCCAGCAGCCCGCCGCCGGCGGCATCCGTGGGACAGGCATACTCCCGCAGCAGGTCGATGCCCGCGCGGGCAAAGGCGTCCTGCGCGCTCCGCCAGAAGATCGCAAGATTGTCGGAATACACGCTGATGCGGACGACGCGCAGCGGCCCGGCCTTTGCGCGCTCCTCCAGATACCAGTTCACCGCGGTGGTCTTTCCGTAGCCCATCGGGGCGACCACGGTGGTCAGCGCGCAGCGGGAGATCGGCCGCAGGCTCTCCTGCAGCCGCTCGGATATGTAGATGGTGTTCAGCTTCCACTTTGGCTTCGGCATGGCGCTTCCTCCGTGCGGCGATGTGCTCTGACCATATTTTATACGAAAACCGGCCCGCTCGCAAGCGGCAAAAAGAAAAGAGGAATGCGCGGCATCCCTCTTTTCTTCTCTGCTGTTTTATGCGTTGATGGCCTCGTCATAGACGGCGGTGGCGGCGGAATAGCTCGCCAGGAGCTTATCGCGGAAGGTGTTGACCAGCTCCTCGTTTCCGTACACGGAGAGCACGCTCTGCCCGACTGTGACGATGACCAGCTTATCCGGGAAGCCGCACATCCAGCGCTTGTCCTGAATGGTCGTGCGCAGGTCGTCCGCGAGCCTGGTGACGTTGTTCGCGTCGGCGACATGGAACGCGCCGCAGGTGAAGGTGTTCAGATTCATCATGTGAACGAGCGAGGCGGCGCTGTCGATGAGCGAAGCGTCGTCCGCCGGGAAGGTGAGCAGATAGCTGAGGCTGTCGGCATTGCTCGCGTCGAAGCTGCCGGGCGCGCCGTCTACGGCGTGCTCGGAATCCCCTCCGGCGGCAGGGAACTTTTCTTCATCGCTGTATGTATTCCAGATCGCGTTGAGGATCGTCAGCGCGTCGTCGACAGCCGCGGCGGGCTTGTCCTCTGCCGGGGTCTCGGGCTTGGGCGTCTCGGTCGGCGGCTCTGCGCTCGTTCCCTCCGCAGGCTTTTCAGTCGGCTTGGGCTCGGGCTTCTGCTCGGGCTGCTTGGCAGGCTCCTGCTCCGGCTTGCTGTCCGCCGGCTCCTGCTCTGCCGGCTGCGTCTGCTCGGGCTGCTCCGGCTCGTCGGGCGTCCCGGTCGTTCCGCCGGACTGCTCCTCTCCGCCGCCCTGCTCCTGCGAAGGCGTGTTGTCATCGTCGGTCGGCGCGGCGTCCTTGCTGCCGCAGGCGGCGAGAGACAGCAGCATCGTGAGGATGAGAATGAGGGAAAGCGTTCGTTTCATGCGAATGGTTCTCCTTGATAGATCGTTCTTTTGACCGCGTGCCGCGGCCCTGCATGAATAGACGAAAGAAAGCAGAAAAAGTTCCGGATCTTTCGATGTTTTTTTTGGGCGCGTTTTGCTCAGCCCACGCGCAGCTCGTAGTTGACGATATCGAGGTAGCGGCCGAATTTCAGCCCCACCTCATGCAGAGTCCCGGAGTAGGTAAATCCGAATTTCTCGTGCAGACGGACGCTCGCCGCGTTGCCGCCCGCGATGACGGAAACGACCGTGTGCGTGTCCGCGTCCTCGCGCGCCAGACGGAGAACGGTCTCCATCAACGCGCTCGCAATGCCGCGGCCGCGGCTCTCGGGCGCAACGTAAACGGAAAGCTCAACGGTTTGCAGATAGGCGTCGAAGTCGCGGTAGGGCGAGAGCGAGGCGTAGCCGAGGACCTTACCGTCCTCCTCCGCCACGAGCAGCGGATGGTTGCCGGTATTGTGCGCGGCGAACCACGCCTCCCCCACCGCGCCCGCGCGGGGCTCTACGTCGAAGGTCGCCGTGCCGTTTTTCACCTCGTAGTTGTAAATGTCGAGCATCGCGGAAAGATCGCGGCGCTCTGCCGTGCGAATGTTCATCAAATGCTCTCCTTTTCAGGAAAACAGGCCGAGCTGTCCGCCATTTTCGCCGTTTTCCGGATCATCTTCGGCCTTGCCGCCGAGCAGCGCCAGAAATTCGTCCTCCGTGAGCACCGGAACGCCCAGCTCCTGCGCCTTGCGCAGCTTGCTTCCGGCGGCCTCTCCGGCGACCACATAGCTTGTCTTTTTGGAGACGGAGCCGGCGGCCTTGCCGCCGTGGTCGGCGATGAGCGCCTCGGCCTCGTCGCGCGTGAAGCGCGTGAGCGAGCCGGTGAGCACAAAGGTCTTGCCCGCAAAGCGCAGGTCCTGCGGGGCTTCCGTGCTGGTCATGTTGACGCCTGCGTTTTTCAGGCTTTCGATGAGGTCGCGGGACTGCCCGTCTGCGAACCAGCGCTGCAGGAACTGCGCGGTGATCTCGCCGATGTCATCCACGGCGGTCAGCTCCTCGACCGTGGCGTTCATCAGCGCGTCCATCGAGCCGAAGCGCTGCGCGAGCACACGCGCGGCCTTTGTGCCGATCTGGCGGATGCCGAGGGCGCAGAGCAGCTTGGAAAGATCGTTCTGCTTGGAGCGATCAATGGCGGCGACGGCGTTCTGCGCGCTCTTGAGGCCCATGCGGTCGAGCTGCGCAAGCGTTTGCACGTCGAGACTGTAAAGGTCGGACGCCTTGCAGACAAGCCCGGCGTTCACCAGCTGCTCGAGCAGTGCGGGACCGACGCCGTCAATGTCCATCGCCTCGCGCGAGGTGAAGTGTGTGAGGTTGCGCAGCAGCTGCGCGGGACACTCCGCGCCCGTGCAGCGCGTGGCGCTCTCGCCCTCGGCGCGGTAGACCGGCGCGCCGCAGACCGGACAGCGGTCCGGCAGACGGTAGGGCTGCGTGCCGTCGGGACGCTTGTCCTTCAGCACGCGCACGACCTCAGGAATGATCTCGCCCGCCTTGCGCACCACGATGGCGTCGCCGACGCGGATGTCCTTCTCGTCGATGAAGTCCTGGTTGTGGAGCGTCGCGTTCGTGACGGTCGTTCCGGCCAGATGCACCGGCTCAAAGACCGCCTTCGGCGTCAGCACGCCCGTGCGCCCCACCTGCACGACGATGTCCGTCACGCGGGTCTCCTTCTCCTCGGGAGGGTACTTGTAGGCGATGGCCCAGCGCGGCACCTTGCTCGTTGAGCCGAGAATTTCACGGTCTGTAAGGCTATTCAGCTTTACAACTGCGCCGTCCATATCGTAGGGCAGCTCCGCGCGCTCCTCGCCGAGACGGCGGATCTCCGCGAGCGCGTCCTGCACGTTGTCGACCACCTTGTTGCCGATGACCTTGAATTTCTGCGTGCGCAGATAAGCAAGCGTCTCGGCGTGGGTCGTGAAGGTCCGTCCCTCGGCGAGCTGGAGGTTGAAAACGGCAATATCCAGCCGGCGCTTCGCCGCGATCCTCGGGTCAAGCTGGCGCAGCGAGCCGGCGGCGGCGTTGCGGGGATTGGCAAAGGTCTGCTCCCCGTTCTCCTCGCGCTCGGCGTTGAGCGCGGCAAAGACCTTTTTCGCCATGTAGACCTCGCCGCGCACGATGAGGCGCGGCAGCTTCTCCGGCAGCACCATGGGAATGGACTGGATCGTGCGCAGATTTTCCGTCACGTCCTCGCCCACGCGCCCATCGCCGCGCGTGGCGCCGCGGACGAACACGCCGTCGCGGTACTCGAGCGCGACGGACAGACCGTCCACCTTCGGCTCCACGCTGTATTCGACGTGCTCGAGCTGCTCGCGCACCTTCTCGTCGAAGTCCACGACCTCGGCGTCGGAGAAGGAGTCCTGCAGGCTCTCGAGCGGGACGGCGTGCGTCACCGGCTCGAACTTCGTCAGCGCCATGCCGCCCACGCGCTGCGTGGGCGAGTCCGGCGTGATCTCCTCGGGGTGCTCCTTCTCCAGATTGGCCAGCTCGCGCTGGAGCATATCGTATTCATAGTCGCTGATGCTCGGCTCGTCGAGCACATAGTAGCGGTACGAGTGTGCGTTGAGCGTGTCGCGCAGCTCCTTTATGCGTTCCTTGTAGTCCATGGCGTTCTCCCCTTTTATCCGGCGTTGTTCATAATGAAGTCCTCGGCGGTGGAGGACATATCCTCGCGTGTGTCGAAGTAGGTGTAGGTATCCGGCACGGAGCCGACGATGACCGTCTCGGCGACGGCGCAGCGGTTGGTGACCTTGGTGACGGTCGAAAAGCCCGGCAGCAGGACGCTCACATACACGTCCACCACCAGCCGGATCTCGTGGCGCGTCTGGTTGATGCCCGCGGAGGCGAAGGCATTCTCAAAGTGCGCCGAGGACGAGCCGACCGACTGCATTTTGATGTGCAGGAGCGGCCCGCGGCCCGCGAGTAGCGGCGAGCCGGTCAGACTCCCGAGCGGGATGGCCAGCTCGCGCGTGGAGACCTCCGAGAGCCTTTGCAGCACGTCCGCGAGCACGGCGGACTGCAATCGGTTGAACTCCGCCATGTTGCTCTTGACCGCCGTGATGTGTCCCTCGTTGTCCTTTTCCAGCGAGATCAGGCGGTCGTAGTCCACACCGGCGTCGTAGAGCGTTTCGTTCACCGAGGTGTTCACGACGCGCGTGACGGCGTTCGAGACGCGCGCGGTGGCAAGGCTCGTGAGAATGGGCCGAAGCTGCGTCATCGCGGTGACGGCGAGCGCGATGAGCGCGGCGCAGACAAGGAAAAGCAGCAGCCGGCGTTTCTCCCGCCCCGTCATGCCGCGGCGCATATAGCGGCGCATGGGCGTTCCCCCTTTCGGGAGAATCTATGCGCCCACGGCTTTTCCCTATTCGCCGAGCTTTTTCACCATTTCCTTGTAGGCCCTGCCGCGCTCCATAAAGTTCGCGTAGCAGTCGAAGGCGGCGCAGGCGGGCGAGAGCGTCACCACATCGCCGCTCTCGGCGCAGAAGTAGGCGGCGTCCACCGCCTCCCGCAGGTCCTTGCAGCGGAGGATCCGCGGCCGCTCGGCTGCGGTCTCATAGGCTTCGCTCTCCACCACCGCGCGCTCGATGGCGTCGGCGGTCGCGCCGCAGAGGATGAGCGTCTTGACGTGCTCGACCACCTCGGGCGCAAGGGGTGCAAAGGGAATGTGCTTGTCATACCCTCCCGCGATCAGCACGACCTTGTGCGGGAAGGCGCGCAGCCCTGCGATGGTGCGCGTGGGACTGGTGGCGATGGAATCGTTGTAATAGCGGACGCCGTGCAGCTCGCGCACGAACTCGATGCGGTGCTCCACACCGGCAAACTCCCGTGCGACGCGGCGGACGGTCTCATCGCGCACAAGTCCGTCCACGGCAAGGAGCGCCGCCATATAGTTTTCCACATTGTGCCAGCCGGGAAGGCGGATGTCCGCCAGCGGCAGGACCTCGCGCTCCCCTGCCGCATCGCGCAGCCAGATCGCGCCGCCGCGCACGAACGCGCCGTCGGCGACCTCCTCCTGCCGCGAGAACAGACGCGCACGTCCGACCGCCTTGCCGCTCAGATCGCGCGTGATGGCGTTGTCGGCGTTGAAGATGGCGGTGTCCCGCGCGCTCTGGTGCAGGTAAATATTTTCCTTGGACGCGATGTACTCCGCCATGTCGCGGTGCACGTCCAGATGGTTCGGGGCGAGGTTCGTCAGCACCGCGACCTGCGGCGAGTACGGCATATCCATCAGCTGGAACGACGAAAGCTCCAGCACCGCAAGATCGTCCGGCGTCATCTGCTCCGCGTCCGCGAGCAGCGGACGGCCGATGTTGCCGCCGAGCCACACGCGCCGTCCCTCGGCCTTGAGAAGCTCGGCAATGACGCTCGCGGTGGTGGTCTTGCCGTCGCTGCCGGTCACGCCGAGAATGGGACACGGACAGACGGCGAAGAACGCCTCCATCTCGCTCGTGATGACCGCGCCGTGCGCCTTCGCCTCCAGCAGCTCCGGCACGTCGGGCCGCATCCCGGGCGTGCGGAAGACGACGTCTGCGTCCAGATCGCGCAGATAGCCCTCGCCGAGGTGCAGCACCGCGCCGAGCGCCTCGTAGTGCGCCGCCGCGCCGCCGAGCGCCGCGCGCTCCTTCCTGTCGCAGGCGATGACCTTCACACCGTTCCGCGCCAGCAGCTCCACGAGCGGACGGTTGCTCACGCCGAGGCCGATGACCGCGGCGGTCTTTCCCTTCATGCCTTGCAGATATTCGTGCAGCGTCATACACAAATACTCCCCTCTGAACATTCGCAATATATAAAATTATACCGCGCCAGCCGTATTTTATCAACGATTTCCCTGCACAAATTTTTGTTTCTTGACTTTGCCCGCGCCGTCCTTTACAATAGGGAGCGCGAGTAAGACAGGCGGTCGCGCGGCAAAGCCGAAAGGCTTGCTGTGAGGAAAGTCCGGGCTCCACAGGGCAAGGATAACGGGTAACGCCCGCCCAGAGCGATCTGAGGAAAAGTGCAACAGAAATAGACTACCCATAGCAATATGGGAAAAGGTGGAAAGGTGCGGTAAGAGCGCACCCGTCGGCTCGAGAGTGTCCGACGCTGTAAACTCTATCCGGAGCAACACCGGTATGGGAGCAGGGGCTTCGCGCCCCAGGGTCGGCCCGACCGCTCCCGGGGTGGCTGGAGCGCCGCGGCAACGCGGCGCGTAGATAGATGACTGCCAGATACAGAACCCGGCTTACAGTCTTGCTCGCACGAAATATGGAAGGGGACGGCACGCTGCCGTCCCCTTCGCCTTGCTCACAGGGTGTAGTCCTTCATCCAGTCGTTTCGCCCCGCGGCGGACGGCGCGGGGACTTCCGCCTCGCCCCGTGCGCGGGCGTAGCGCTGCGCCGCGCCCTGACTGCGGCGCTCGCGCTGGCGCTCCCACTTCTTTGTGTCGCGCTCGATGCTGTTTGCCATGAAGCGGAACGCCATGCGCGTCTGTTCGTCGAGCGCCGGGTAGGAGTCGAGCGCAGTCTCCGGTGTGAGAGACTGCTTTGCCGTCCGTTCGGCGTAGTCGAACAGCGCCAGGAGCAGCTCGCCGCGCTGCTCCGCACAGAGCGCGGCAAGGCTGGACGCAGCGTCAAAGTAAAGAACAAAGCCTTTTTTCTCGGTCATGTGGTTTTCCTCCTTGCCGGTAAGGGAAAAACCGCGTTCTGATGCCGGTTTTGGTGCAACAAAAGCAGAAAAGCTCTCAGAATTTTCTAAATTTACAAAGGACTCGATGCTTTGAAAGCATGAACAGGATTGCCGTTATAGTGATAGTAACAGGGATAGTAAGAGTAAGAGTTATTGCTATAGTAAGAGTGATGGCGCTTCCGGCGCGGTGCGCCGTGCGGCGCAGAAAAGAAAAAAACAACCCCCGCTGTATATCACAGCAGAGGTTGTTATGCATATCGCAGCTAAAGCCCTGTATATCACAACTGACAAGCTTCAAAATGGCTGAAACCCTTGCTATATAAGGCTTAGTCCTCGGTCTCCCAGTTGTGGTAGGTGTTCTGCACGTCCTCGTTGTCCTCGAGCATATCGAGCAGCTTTTCCATGTTCTTGACGTCCTCCTCGCTCGTGAGCTTGACGTAGGTCTGCGGGATGAGGCTGATGTCGGCGCTGGCAAAGGTGTAGCCCTTGGCTTCGAGCGCGGCGATGACGTCGTTGAAGGCGTCGGGATCGGTGGTGATCTCAAACACGGGACCGTCGGCGGTGAAGTCGGCTGCGCCGGCCTCGAGCGCGTCCATCATGACGGTGTCCTCATCGTAGTCGCCGTCCTCGTTGTCGATGATGATGACGCCCTTGCGGTCGAACGACCAGCTCACGCAGCCCTGCGCGCCCATGCCCTTGCCGAACTTGTCGAAGTAATGGCGGACCTCGGGCGCGGTGCGCTGGCGGTTATCGGTCAGCGCCTCGACGATGACGGCGACGCCGCCGGGGCCGTAGCCCTCGTAGGTGACGGACTCGTAGTTGTCCGTGTTGCCGGAGCCGAGCGCCTTGTCGATGGTGCGCTTGATGTTGTCGTTGGGCATATTGTTCGCCTTGGCCTTGGCGATGACGGTGGCGAGGCGGGAGTTATTCGCCGGGTCGCCGCTGCCGCCCTGCTTGACGGCGACGATGATCTCCTTGGCGATCTTGGTGAACGCCGCGCTGCGCTTGGCGTCTGCCGCGCCCTTGGTCTTTTGGATATTGTGCCATTTGGAATGTCCGGACATAGTTGATCTTCTCCTTACAGATAGTATTGAATGGCGTCGTGATGCGACGCGGAGCGTACGACCTCAAGCAGAGGGAAGGACTTCGCGAGATACGCGCGGACCGCCTCGCACACGACGTTCTCGGTCGGATAGTGACCGGCGTCGATGAGGTTGAGACCGTGGGTATCGAGGAAGTCGTTGTAGCGCAGGTCGGCGGTGACGAAGGTATCGCAGCCCTGCGCGATGGCCTGCGGGATGTAGTCGCGGCAGGCGCCGCCGCCGACGGCTACGCGATGGACCGGCTTTCCGCCGTCGCGGAACCGCAGACCGCTGCATCCTAATGATTTTACCACAGCAGGCAGGAACTCTTCAAGAGGAATTTCACAGGAAAGTGTGCCGATACGCCCGATTTTTTCCTCATTGAGCATGGAAAGGCCCGAAAGACCCAACGCGTGCGCCAGACAGTCGTTCACGCCGCCGTCCGCCGCGTCCAGATTGGTGTGCATACAGCACGCCGCGAGGCCGTGCCGCACGAGATAGCGCAGAAGCCTTCCCTGCGCATCGTCCGCGCGGAGCGTCTGCACCTCGTGCCACGCGCAGTTCATCACCGGATGGTGCGAGACGATCATCTGCGCGCCGAGGGAGACCGCCTCCTCCGCAACGC
>ERZ1503820.596-NODE-596-length-10334-cov-4.245160_pt1 | contig 10334 bp, 8 predicted proteins | sample MGYA00571766_ERZ1503820 | MGnify/ENA primary metagenome ERZ1503820 (study PRJEB39906, sample SAMEA3182086) | gut metagenome | biome: human; feature: gut; material: Stool; isolation source: human stools | place: Canada | collected 2013-01-21 ...
CGATATGAGCATAAAAGTGGGATGATAATCCCACGATATGCGAATAGAGGGTAGGGTGCTATGTGCCAGTGGCACATGTTTAGCACGGACCGAAGCGGAGCGTAGAAGCGAGAGTGCATAGCACGAAGCAATCCGTAGGCATCAAAAAGTCCCCGGAATCTGAAGTTCCGGGGACTTTTTTAGTGGTGGCCATGCGGCGCACCTTTTTGTTCTATTCCTGTGGCTGCTGTGCAGCGGCATTCCGTGCGTTGATCTCAGCCTGCTGCTGATTGATGACTGCTTCGTAATCCGGGTTCGCAAAGAAGGTAGCGTCATGCTGACACTGAGTTCTGGTGTTCGGTGTGCTGACTGTCTGTGTACCGTCCGGATTGTTGATGATGACGGTAGAACCCTGCTGTAATGCGGGATCCTCTACCAGAGGCATGGTAGCCACACCGGTGTACTTGAACGGGCAGTCAGGACTTGCGGGAAGTCCGTCGTAAGCACAGATCTCGCCCTGATAATGCACGTCACAGCTCTCGGTAGGTTCGGTACCTTCTGCAAAGTATTCGGTATAAACAGATCCATCACACAGACCGGGGATCGGCAGTTTTCCGGACTGAGAACATACCGCAACCTGTACGATTCCGGAAGGAACCGGGAACTGGGTGTTCGGCAGATCCTCATGAACCCGTTTCATCACCTTGCGCCATAAAGTCTTGGAGACACCGTCTTCCGCATTGTTTAAGTCTACGTTGTTATCGTAACCGGTCCAGGTAGCAGCAGTGTAATAAGGGGTATATCCTGCAAACCATGCGTCGGTAGGTCCTGTTGTGGTACCTGTCTTACCGGCAATGGCCATGCCACCGAAGTTAACCTTTCCACCGGTACCGGAAGTAACAACATCCTGCATGGCACTGGTCAGCAGGAAAGCAGTAGTTTCCTTGATCACCTGTCTGGTGGGAGGATTCGTATTGTCCAGGATTACATTGCCGTCGGAATCAGTGACTCTGGTGTACAGCTTTGGCGTTACATAAGTACCGCCGTTTGCAATGGCTGCGTAAGCAGCTGTCAGCTCATAAGGAGTAACACCGTAGGTCAGACCACCCAGAGCCAGGGACTGGTTCACATCGGACTTGATCTCATTGCCGACCTGGACACCGTCGGTCAGCGTGGTAAATCCAAAGTTTAACAGATAATCGTATCCGAGTCTCGGGGTGATCACCGTGATATTTTTTACAGCGATGATATTCAGGGAGTCACGGATCGCACTGCGGATATTCTGGATGCCACGGTAGCCGGACTTGTACCAGTTACGTACAGGAGTACCGTCTGCGTAATTAAACGGTGCATCGTTGTAGACCGTTGCCAGAGTCTTTCCGGCACTGTCCAAAGCGGGAGCGTAGGAGGCCACTACCTTGAAGGTAGATCCGGGCAGACGCTTTGCACTGGTAGCACGGTTCAGGGTCCTACGGCCTTCCTTGGAGCCACGGCCGCCGATCATGGCTACAATATGACCGGTACTCTGTTCTTCGATGACCATAGCAGACTGCGGCTGAGGTGTCATGGTGATCGTCTCTTCGTAGTTGTCCACATTGTCTTCCACACCCAACTGGGCTAACATGGCGGAACGGTACGTATCTATAGCCGCATAAGCATCATCCTGGGAGGAGAAGATCAGATTGAACTTTTTATTCTGATTTTCCTTGAACCAGGTCATCATGTTTTCTTTACTGAAGTTATTTTTGGTGCCATCAGGAGAGATAATGGTAAGTGCATAGTTCAGATACCATTTCACGTTCTCCGGATAATTGGCGGGATCTGCATATTCTTCGTTCAGAATTGCCTGAATCTTGGGATCCAGAGTGGATTCCACACGCAATCCGCCGGAAGTAAGCAGCGTCTCTGCCATGGCTTCGTTATAACCGGACAGGATCAGATCCTGCTTTACCTGCTCATACACGGCATCGGAGAAGTAAGAGCCGGTAGTAGCATTGGCTTCCTGATAGTCGATATCATACAGCCCGATACGCTCGTATACCGCATCGGTATCTGCCATGGCTTCATCGTATTGTGCCTGACTGATAAATCCAAGCTCCAGCATTTTATTCAGACAGGTATCACGACGTTTTGCATTTTCTTCCGGATGCCGGATCGGATTGTATTTGGAAGGGTTCTGCGTAATACTAGCGATCACAGCACACTCGGAAATCGTCAGGTCACTGCAGTGCTTACCGAAGTAACGCAGGGAAGCGGATTCCACACCCAGAGTATTTTGTCCTAAGTTGATGGCGTTCATGTAACGCAGCAGAATCTCATCCTTTGAATAATACTTGGTGATTTCCAGTGCCAGATACTGCTCCTGGATCTTACGCTTGATCTTTTTGATCTTGTTGTCACCTTCGGAGGTCCAGTCGGTGAAAACAGTGTTCTTCAACAGCTGCTGGGTAATAGTGCTGGCACCCTGGGCCTCTTCACCGCCGGTCTTTAAGAACTGATAACCGGCACGCAGGATACCCTTGACATCAATACCGTTGTGCTGATAGAAACGCTCGTCCTCGATCGCCACGAAGGCTTTGCCCAGATAGTCGGGAATTTCATCCATGCCTACGGAGAGACGGTTGGAGTTGGTGCTGACATATTGGTCGATCTCATTGCCTTCCTTATCATATACGATAGTAGCCTCGCCTACTGCCACGACATCGGACAGCCGGATCGTGGGAGTGGAAGAGAGGATGCCGCGGAAGACACCGATACCGGCAGCTACACCGCAGATGCCGATGCCTACGACAGCGGCCAGCATGATCTTGACACAGGTCAGTGCGAGCTTCCTTCCCCATTTTTGTGATTTAGAGTTGAGTGCCTTCTGCTTCGCTCGGACACCTTTTTTACCATAATTCATAAAACAAGTCCTTTCTGTCTGAGATACAGACGAAAATATTATACCAAATAATGCTATGTAAATAAAGGCTTTCTTTCCAGTCTTTAGAATTCCTTAATAACAGTTCCGCCATAGAACGGTAAAAACAGGGCTTGGGTGCTTGCACACAATGCACTGTTTTGATCGTTCTATGAGCGAAGCGCCATCAGGTGAATAAAAAGATGAGCCGCACAGCGGCGTTGACTGCGTAGCAGGCACTTTTATGAAAATGATGGCGGAACTGTTATAAGGGTTTCACATTTTGGAAAAGTTATGCTACACTGGAAAAGAATCCGAAGGAAAACAAAAATAAGTGAGGTTAACATGGGCGATACGGCAGCAACAGACAGCTACAGAGTATTATTATCCGGCGGCGAAGGAGAGATCGTGGAGAAAAAATCCCGTTTCATCGCAACGATCCGTAAGTGCGAAAACGAGGAAGAGGCCGTAGCTTTTATAGAAGAAATGAAGAAAAAGTACTGGGATGCCAGACATAACTGTTCTGCATTTATAATAGGAAGCAGAGGCGAACTGACCCGGTGCAGTGATGACGGAGAACCCTCCGGCACTGCGGGCAGACCGATGTTAGAGGTGCTGACAGGATCCGGGATCCGCAACATCGCGGTGGTGGTGACGAGGTACTTCGGCGGCACCCTATTGGGTACCGGAGGACTGGTGCGGGCATACACCCAGGCGGTGAAGGAAGGTCTTGCCCACTGCGAGACGGGGATCCTGCGAAAAGGCTGTGAACTGGAAGTGACGACAGATTATAATGACGTAGGAAAGCTGCAATACTATTTCGGACAGCAGGGCATCGTTCCTATGGACAGTATCTATGCCGAAAACGTAAAATTTATTTTACTTATCCCGATGGAAAATGAAGAAAAAGTCAGGAAAAACCTGACAGAAACCACCTGTGGAAAGGTAAAAATTGAGAAATTGAAAGAGACTTATTTCATTGACAAAGAATAACCAATGAAATAAAATAAAAATAGCGGTTTAATGATTCCATGAGGAAAGGTGGTGGTTTTTATGAAGTGTACACAGAAGAGCTCTGACAACCCACTTCCGGGGCGAAGTTGCCATGTAAGTTACACCCATAGAAAACATCATAAGGAGGATCATCATGGAACAGATCAAAGAACTGGAAGAGGTATTAGAGCTTCTTAACACCAAGCAGTACACCAAGCTGCGCCAGTACCTGGCTGAACTCAACGATGCCGATATTGCGGGACTTTTGGAAGAACTGGAAGAGGAAGAGATGTTAAAGGTCTTCCGTATCCTTCCCAAGGACCTGGCGGCAGACGTTTTTTCCTATTTAGATATGGACAATCAGCAGAAGATCATCACGTCCCTGTCGGATAAGGAAGCAACGAACATCATCAACAACCTGATGGCGGACGATGCGGCCGATCTGCTGGAGGAGATGCCTGCCAACATTGTCAAAAAGCTTCTGACCAACGCAAGCCCCGATGTGCGCAGAGATATCAATCATCTGCTGCGCTATCCGGAAGATTCCGCCGGAAGTATCATGACGGTCGAATATGTAGACCTGAAGGAGAATCTGACGGTGAATCAGGCCATCGAGCGGATCCGTAAGGTGGGTCTCGACAGTGAGACCATCAATATCTGTTATGTCTTAGATGCCCAGAGAAGACTGGTGGGAACGGTGGCTCTGAGGTATCTGCTGCTCATGGACGGCGACGAGATCATCGGTGACATCATGCATGAAAATGTCATCTCCATCAATACGCTGATGGACCAGGAGGAAGTTGCCAGACAGTTCAAAAAATACGACTTTACAGCCATGCCGGTAGTGGACAATGAGAACCGGCTGGTAGGTATTATCACCGTGGACGATATCGTGGATATCATCGAAGAAGAGACCACGGAGGATATGGAAAAAATGGCGGCTATCGTGCCCAGCGATAAGCCCTATATGAAGACCGGGGTATTTGAGACCTTCAAAAAGCGTATTCCCTGGCTGCTGCTTCTGATGGTGTCAGCTACCTTTACCGGAGCTATCATTTCTTCTTTTGAAGATGCTCTGAGTGTGTGTGCGGTACTGGTGGCATATATCCCCATGCTGATGGATACCGGCGGAAATGCCGGAAGCCAGGCCAGCGTTACGGTCATCCGTGGATTGTCCCTGAATGAGATCGAATACCGGGATGTGCCGAAGGTCGTATTCAAGGAGATCCGCGTGGCACTGATCTGCGGTATCACACTTTCCGCAGCGAACTTTGTAAAATTACTGTTATTGGATAAAGTAGGGGTGCTGGTGGCAGCATCCGTGTGCCTGACTCTGGTAGCAGCGGTAGTGATCGCAATGATCATTGGATGCCTTCTGCCGATCCTGGCAAAGCGTCTCGGCTTTGATCCGGCGGTAATGGCAAGTCCGTTTATCACCACCATCGTGGATGCAATGTCACTGTTAGTATATTTCCGCGTTGCATCTGCAATTTTAGGGCTTTAAATGCACTGGATTTATAAAAAGCGTCTGTTTTAAAACGGGCGCTTTTTTGATATTTTTTTGACAGGATGTTTTTTTTTAAGTACTTTTCCACAAGCTCTTTGCAAGGGCGGAAATTTTTGCTAGAATCAAGGAAATTAGAAAATGTAACCGCTTTCGTAAATCTTTTTCTTAAGAGAATATTCGGGAACAGCAAAAGCAACGGAGGAATGAAATATGAGATATTTTTTTGAATCTAAAGTAGAGAAAAAGGATGCAGGATACACCATTCAGATTCCTTTTAATGTATGGGAAGTATGCCATCAGAGAGAAGGCATCAAGGGAGATATCGTTTTGGATAACAATATCATTGAGTGCGAGCTTCATCCCAAGGAGAAGGGCAATTACGAGATCGTGATCACCGATGAAGCTGCTGTAAAGGTAGAACTGGGTGTGCCCCACAAGATCCTGTTACATATTAACGGTTCCCTGATCCGTATGGACCAGAACAGCCCTTACAGCTTCGAGAACCCGATCCGCAAGATCGACAGCATGAATGTGATCATCCAGCCTGAGGACGGTCTGTGCGGCCAGGCATGTGTGGCAATGTTAGCCGGTGTTACCATTGCAGAGGTGATCAGTGTGATGGACTGCAGAGAGTGGCAGGCTACCATGGGTCGCGTGATCTCTGCACTGAACTATTACGGCATTGACCATACCGACATCATCGTATATACCGAGGGTAGACCCGCTGTACTGCCGAAGTGCTGTATCATGATGGAAAAGATGGGACGTTTCTGTCATTACCTGGTACATTACGATGGCAAATTCTACGATTCCAATCTGGGCGTACTGGAAGAGTACGATATGAGCAAGCTGTTAGGTTACCTTGAGATCAAGTGCTGATGGAATGCAAATTCCGTATTTGCGTGATTTCGATTACCTTGTTCTATTTATAAGGAAGTTCAAAAACTGTAGGTTACACAGATGTGCCTACAGTTTTTTTATAGCAAATAGGTTAATCGGCGAAAAAACTCCTAATAGGGTTGCATGTTAACACGGTAAAGTGTAAAATGGAAAAGTGTGATTTTCGTAACGCTTCAGAGCGATTACTAATTTTCTATTACAAAGGATGGGAGAAAAATGAATCAGAAAAAGAAGATTGAAAATTATCAGCAGATTGCCATGGGAACCGGATTGCGTTATGATGAAGTGGGTGGCCTGTTTCATGGGGAACGGGATGGGTTTGACTTTATCGTCTATGCACCCGATGCAAGATATCCGTATATGATGGTACTGCATACGGCGGCAAAAAGCGCTGACGGGTCGACATTTGACAAGCAGGCAGTGAAAGGGTTTCAGAAAAGCAGCAAGAAGATCGCGAGTTTTGGTCAGAAGAATCTGGATATCAGAGTATCACTGAAGGCACAGTCCAATGCGGAAAAATGTAAGGATACATTGAACGAAGCACTTGCAGCTACAACGACATTCCTGCGTACAAACAGTTACAGTCCATGCTGTGATCTGTGCGGTCAGAATGTAGAGACCGGAGCGTTCAGAATGGGCAGTGAATACTATCATTTATGTCCGGACTGCGAGATGAAGATGCGCAGTGATATCGCAATGAAGGCACAGCAGAAGGCGCAGAAGAAAGAAAACATCGTAGGCGGTATTGTAGGTGCCCTGTTAGGATCCCTGTTGGGAATGCTCAGTGTTCTGATCTTAAGCCAGTTGGGATATGTAGCAGCATTATCCGGTGTGATCATGGCGGTGTGCGTTCTGAAGGGATATGAGATGCTGGGCGGAAAACTGACCAAAAAGGCAGTAGTCATCAGCGCTGTGATCATGATCCTTATGACGTATTTTGCAGACCGTGTGGACTGGGCGATCATTCTGTTCAATCAGGGCGGCGGTGCGGAAGCAGGTTATAGTCTGTTCGAGTGTTATCGACTGATCCCTGCGGCACTTTCCGCAGAAATTATTGATATGGGAAGCTACATAGGCAATCTGGTTCTACAGTATCTGTTTGTGGCGCTCGGAGCAATCCCTACCGTTATCGGAAAAATGAAAGAGAAAAAAGAAGAAGGTATTATCGCAAGATTAAATTAAGCTCTTTGCTTTCAACAGACAATGTGGTACAATAGTACCAGCAATGTAATTCCTCATATCGTGGTATTGAGTTCAGACTTTTGACCCCGATAGCATAATGTTGGAATTAGGGGGAAACAGAATATGAGAAAGTGGAAAGCATGGCTGTTTGCATTGGCTGTTCTCATAGGCATTGGGACTATTGGGACGGCGTCAATGAAGGCAGAAGCACAGAATCTGAATCAGGGAAAGCGGGTACTGTTTATCAGCTCGTATTCTTATGGATGGGATACAGTCCAGACACAGATCGAAGGAATCAAGGCGGGGGTGGACGAGAATACCACCGTGGATTATGAATTCATGGATACGAAGCGATTCCGGACGAAAGAGTCAGCAGCAATGTTTGACGAAATGCTGAAGTACCATCTGGATCATTCAGATCCCTATGATGTCGTGATCGTGGGAGATGATGCCGCACTCCGTTATGCAATGGCATTCAGGGAGGAACTGTTTGATGGTATCCCCATTGTCTTTGAAGGTGTCAATGATGAGGAATATGCCCTGGAAGCAGCGAAGAATCCTCTGGTAACCGGGATCCTGGAGAAGCTGTCAGTGGAAAAAAATATCGATATGGCATTAAAGGTAAATCCGTCAGCAGACAAAGTAGTGGCCATATTGGATGATTCTGTGACCGGTGAGGCAGAGCGTAAGAATTTTTACAGTGCCGAGTCAGAATATCCGGAATTGGAATTCTCTGAGATCAATTCTTCCGAACTGACAACCGCACAGCTGCAGCAGGCAGTCAGCAAGGCGGATGAGAATACCATACTGATCTACATTGTAATGTCAAATGATGGCAGTGGCAAGCAGTATACCAGTTCGCAGGCGATCCGTATGCTCGTAACTTATTCCAAAGTGCCGGTGTACCGCATGGTGGAGGCCGGGATCGGTGATGGATTGCTGGGTGGTAATGTGGTATCCATGTATAAGTCCGGAGAGATCGCAGCACAGATGGCCATGGATATCGCGAATGGTACCGACAGTGCAGAGATCAATGTGGTAAAGGACAGCCCTAACATTTATTGCGTAGATGAAGATGTCATGCGAAAGTTCGGACTGGAGGCATCACAGTTTCCGAAAGATACCGAATTTGTAAATCATCGGGAGGGCTTTTTTGCCAGAAACCGTGAGGCTTTGATCCCGGCACTTATCCTTATCGCTGCACTCGATGTTATTATCTGCTGGGTGTGCTTCGATAATTACCGCAGACGAAAGCTGTTACAGGAACTGGAGCAGGCACGTGCGATCATGGAATCGGCATCCCAGCATGACTTCCTGACGGGACTTCCGAACCGCAGCAAGTTCATGAAGGATCTGGAACAGCTGATCGGAGCCCAGATTCCCTGTACGGTCATGATGCTGGATATCGATAATTTTAAGAAGATCAACGATACTTACGGACACACAGCGGGAGATGAGGCACTGCAGCAGGTAGCCAACCGGCTGAAGGACATGCAGTCCCAGATACTTACCTCTTATCGGTTCGCTGGAGATGAATTCATCCTGATCCTTCGCAGCAGTCAGAGCATGCTGGTGGAGAAGACGGCGTACCAGTGTCGTCAGGTATTTGCCAAAGATGTGACACTCTGCGGAACGAAACGGCGGATCGGCGGCAGCATCGGTATTGCAAGCTATCCCAAGGACACCGATAATCTGGAACAGCTGATCGTATGCGCGGATGATGCCATGTATAAGGTGAAAAAGAACGGCAAGAACGATTTCGCATATTATGAGAAGCCCACAGAGGAATAAAATATCAGACAGGCGGTTATTTCTGTTCTATGAGCAGCAAATACTGCCTGTTTTTTTCTGCCTGTTTTGAACATAAGGTTGAAAAAAAGCAGGATTCTGTTTATAATTAGTACGATTGACTCAAAGGATCTTGCAAAGGAAAAACTTACATAGGATGACACCCTGTTGCTGACATCCGATACACAGTATGGACAGTAAATAGTGAGAGATTTTAGACGGCATGAGGACAGCTTCCTTAAAACCGCTTAATTTACGGATATAATAGCTTGCAGAAACAGATCATGCAAGAACAGAACATGTTATAAATGATGAAAAAGAGGTAGCAAATAATGAAAGTATTATTAGTAAACGGAAGCGGACATGTAGAGGGATGTACCTATACAGCACTGGAAGAGGTAGCAGGTGCATTGGAGAAGAACGGTATCGAGACAGAGATCATTCAGGTAGGCGTAGAACCCATCGCCGGATGCATCGGCTGCGGTGCCTGCTTAAAGACCGGAAAATGCTTCCGTGAGGACGGCGTCAATGAATTCGTAGAAAAAGCGAAGACCGCAGATGGATTCGTGTTCGGATCTCCCGTGCATCTGTCTCTTATACACATCTCCGAGCCCACGAGACCGTGCATTATGCATCGGCATCCGGTATGATCACTTCTTTCTTAGATCGGGCTTTTTATGGTAAGAGTGCACTTTTCCAGGGCAAACCCGGAGCATGCGTTGTCAGCTGCAGACGCGGCGGAGCCTCCGCGGCTTTTGATCAGTTGAACAAATATTTTACCATTAACTGTATGCCGGTGGTATCCAGTCAGTACTGGAACCAGGTCCACGGCAATACACCGGAAGAAGTGAAACAGGATCTGGAAGGTATGCAGACCATGCGCACATTGGGCAATAATATGGCGTGGCTGTTAAAATGTATAGAAGCAGGCAAAGCTGCCGGTGTGAGTTTCCCGGAGAGAGAACCGGCGCAGAAGACCAACTTTATCCGATAAATACGACAGACCGGACAGGAAAAGGAGACAGACGAAACTATGGCACAGTGGCAGGGATTGGGAAGATATCCGGAAAATGCAGATCCAAAGGA